>ENA-UOJO01000029-UOJO01000029.1-human-gut-metagenome-genome-assembly--contig:-P57-NODE-29-length-233425-cov-22.658846_pt1 | contig 233425 bp, 184 predicted proteins | sample MGYA00242351_ERZ723898 | MGnify/ENA metagenome assembly ERZ723898 | reverse complement strand
AGTTGACCGATAAGATTTATCGTGAAGGCGTGGAAAAAGGAAACGAGGAAGCGCAAAGACTTATCGCGAATGCTCAGGAAGAAGCAAAAAAGATCATTGAGGATGCTCACAAAGAAGCTGACTCAATCGTTGCTGCCTCTCGTAAATCTGCTGAAGAACTGGCAGAAAATACAAAATCAGAGTTAAAACTATTTTCCGGTCAGGCCGTTAATGCACTCAAATCAGAGATTGCTACTATGGTCACTGACAAGTTGATTACCGCTTCTGTAAAGGATTTCGCTCAGGATAAAGATTACCTGAATGCGTTTATTGTTGCATTAGCTTCTAAGTGGAGTATAGACGAGCCTATCGTTATCTCGACAGCTGATGCGGAATCATTGAAAAAATATTTTGCAGCTCATGCAAAAGCTTTATTGGATAAAGGTGTTACTATCCAGCAAGTAAACGGTATCAAGACCTTGTTTACGGTTTCTCCGGCGGACGGTTCATATAAAGTGAACTTCGGAGAAGAAGAATTCATGAATTACTTCAAAGCCTTCTTGCGTCCTCAATTAGTAGAAATGCTATTTTAAAAGAAGCGACTATGAGTAGTAAGTACTATTACTTGGTAGCAGGTTTGCCGGAACTTTCACTGGAAGACAGCAAACTGAGCTATACAGTAGCCGATTTTAAAACTGAAATCTACCCGGGATTATCTGCTTCAGACCAGAAGTTGATTGACTTATTCTATCTGAAGTTTGACAATGCCAATGTGCTGAAACTTCTCAAAGACAAAGAGGCGGAAATTGATAAACGAGGAAACTATTCTGCTGCCGAACTCACTGAGTATATTTCTATGTTGAGGGAAGGCGGAGAAATCAGCCCTAAGGAATTTCCGGTTTACCTTTCTACATTTATAACTGATTATTTGAATACTCCGGCCGAAAGTACGGTGTTGCATGAAGATCACCTAGCTACTTTATATTATGAGTATGCCATGAAATGTGGAAATAAGTTTGTTGCTGCCTGGTTTGAATTCAATTTGAACATCAATAATATTCTGGTTGCATTTACGAGCCGTAAGTTCAAATGGGATATTGCTTCCAATATTGTAGGTAATACGGAAGTGTGCGAAGCATTGCGTACCTCCAGTGCCCGCGATTTCGGATTGTCTGGTGAGGTTGATGTTTTTGAGTCATTGGTGAAAATCAGTGAGATTACAGAACTGGTAGAACGTGAGAAGAAGCTGGACGCTTTACGGTGGAACTGGATGGAAGATGCTATTTTCTTCGATTATTTCACTGTTGAGCGCATTTTTGCTTTCTTGTTGAAACTGGAAATGATTGAGCGTTGGATCTCCTTGGATAAAGAAAGAGGTAATCAGTTGTTCCGAAGCATTATTGAGTCGCTGAAGAACGATGTACAGATTCCTGCAGAATTCAGATAATAAATTTAAAGAAATATATGGCAACAAAAGGAACTGTTAGTGGCGTTATTGCCAACATGGTGACCCTCGTCGTTGACGGACCGGTAGCTCAGAATGAGATTTGTTATATCTCTACCGGTGGCGATAAGTTAATGGCGGAGGTGATTAAGGTTGTAGGTTCACAGGTATATGTTCAGGTGTTCGAGAGTACACGTGGACTGAAAGTGGGCGCCGAAGCCGAATTTACAGGACACATGCTTGAGGTGACATTAGGCCCGGGTATGTTATCGAAAAACTACGACGGTCTGCAAAATGACCTTGACAAGATGGACGGGGTTTTTCTGAAGAGAGGACAATATACGTATCCGTTGGATAAAGAACGTGTATGGCACTTCGTTCCATTGGTAAACGCGGGTGATAAAGTACAAGCTTCCGCGTGGCTGGGGCAGGTGGATGAGAACTTCCAGCCGTTGAAAATGATGGCGCCGTTTACATTGCAGGGAACTGCTACTGTAAAGACTATCATGCCGGAAGGTGATTATAAGATTGAGGATACGATTGCTATCCTGACTGATGAGGAAGGAAATGATATTCCTGTGACTATGATTCAGAGGTGGCCTGTGAAACGTGCCATGACGAATTACAAGGAGAAACCGCGTCCTTTCAAACTGTTGGAAACCGGTGTGCGTGTGATTGATACGCTGAATCCGATTGTGGAAGGTGGTACCGGCTTTATACCGGGTCCGTTCGGTACAGGGAAGACGGTGCTTCAGCATGCTATTTCCAAACAAGCGGAAGCTGACATCGTAATTATCGCCGCTTGCGGTGAACGTGCGAACGAGGTTGTGGAGATCTTTACCGAATTCCCAGAACTGGTGGACCCGCACACGGGACGTAAACTTATGGAACGTACGATCATTATCGCCAATACTTCTAATATGCCGGTTGCTGCCCGTGAAGCATCTGTATATACAGCAATGACATTGGCAGAATATTATCGTTCTATGGGACTGAAAGTGTTGTTAATGGCGGATTCTACTTCACGTTGGGCGCAGGCGTTGCGTGAGATGTCCAACCGTATGGAAGAGTTGCCCGGACCAGATGCTTTCCCGATGGATATTTCGGCTATTATCTCAAACTTCTATGGTCGTGCCGGTTATGTGAAACTTTCTAATGGCGAAACGGGCTCAATTACTTTTATCGGTACGGTATCTCCTGCCGGTGGTAACTTGAAAGAGCCGGTAACTGAAAACACGAAGAAAGTGGCCCGTTGTTTCTACGCTTTGGAGCAGGACCGTGCTGATAAGAAACGTTATCCGGCTGTGAACCCGATTGATTCTTATTCTAAATATATCGAATATCCGGAATTTGAAGAATATATCAAAGGTCATATCAATGATGAATGGATTGGTAAGGTGAATGAACTCAAAACCCGTTTGCAACGTGGTAAGGAGATTGCCGAACAGATTAATATCCTTGGTGACGACGGTGTGCCGGTAGAATATCACGTTACTTTCTGGAAATCGGAATTGATCGACTTTGTTATCTTGCAGCAGGATGCATTCGATGAAATCGATGCCGTAACACCTATGGAACGTCAGGAGGATATCTTGAATATGGTGATTGACATCTGTCATACGGAGTTTGAATTTGATAACTTCAACGAAGTAATGGATTACTTCAAGAAGATGATTAATATCTGTAAGCAGATGAATTACTCGAAGTTCAAATCAGAGCAGTATGAGGGATTCCAACAGCAATTGAAGGAATTGATTGCCGAAAGAAGTATTAAACAGTAATTTGTAAATAGCTAAATTGTAAATATATAAATGGCAACAAAAGCTTTTCAAAAGATATATACCAAGATTACTCAGATTACTAAGGCTACCTGTTCGTTGAAAGCAACGGGAGTAGGGTATGATGAGCTTGCCACTGTGGATGGTAAACTGGCACAGGTGGTTAAGATTGCCGGTGACGATGTCACTTTGCAGGTATTTGAAGGTACAGAGGGTATTCCTACCAATGCTGAAGTCGTATTTCTCGGCAAATCTCCTACATTAAAGGTTAGTGAGCAGTTGGCAGGACGTTTCTTCAATGCTTTTGGTGACCCGATTGACGGTGGTCCCGAGATTGAAGGACAGGAAGTGGAAATCGGTGGTCCGTCTGTGAATCCGGTTCGGCGCAAACAACCGTCGGAACTGATTGCGACAGGTATTGCCGGTATCGACTTGAATAATACGCTGGTGTCCGGTCAGAAGATTCCATTTTTTGCTGACCCCGACCAGCCTTTCAACCAAGTAATGGCAAATGTGGCATTGCGTGCTGAAACAGATAAGATTATTCTGGGCGGTATGGGTATGACGAATGACGACTACTTGTACTTTAAGAATGTGTTCTCCAATGCTGGTGCTCTTGACCGTATTGTGAGTTTCATGAATACGACCGAGAATCCTCCGGTGGAACGTTTGTTGATTCCGGATATGGCGTTGACTGCTGCTGAATATTTTGCAGTAAATAATAATGAGAAGGTGTTGGTGTTGTTGACTGATATGACCAGCTACGCCGATGCGTTGGCAATTGTATCTAACCGTATGGACCAGATTCCTTCAAAAGACTCTATGCCGGGTTCGATTTATTCCGATTTGGCGAAGATTTACGAGAAGGCGGTGCAGTTCCCTTCTGGTGGTTCTATTACGATTATTGCGGTGACTACTTTGTCCGGTGGCGATATTACGCACGCTGTGCCTGATAATACAGGTTATATCACGGAAGGCCAGTTGTTCCTGCGTCGTGATAGTGATATTGGTAAGGTAATTGTCGATCCGTTCCGTTCATTGTCTCGTTTGAAACAGTTGGTAACCGGTAAAAAGACACGTAAGGACCACCCGCAGGTGATGAATGCTGCTGTACGTCTGTATGCCGATGCTGCTAATGCGAAGACCAAAATGGAAAACGGTTTCGACCTGACGAACTACGACGAACGTACGTTGGCTTTCGCGAAAGACTATTCCAACCAGTTGTTGGCCATTGATGTCAATCTTGATACGACTGAAATGTTAGACGTAGCTTGGGGCTTGTTCGGCAGATACTTCCGTCCGGAAGAAGTAAATATTAAGAAAGACCTGGTAGATCAATACTGGCCGAAAGGTGAATAATTAGCACTAGTAATAACTGATAATTAGTAATAACAACGTGGCTATAAAGTTTCAATATAACAAAACCTCCCTTCAGCAGCTCGAAAAGCAACTGAAAGTGCGGGTACGTACGCTTCCTATTATCAAGAATAAGGAAAGTGCCCTCCGCATGGAAGTGAAGCGCTGTAAAACGGAAGCTGCCGATTTGGAGGATAGGCTCGAACAACAAATTCAAGCCTATGAAGCCATGTTCGCCCTTTGGAATGAGTTTGACGCTTCATTGATAAAGGTGAATGATGTTCATCTTGGCGTGAAGAAGATTGCGGGTGTACGTGTACCGCTACTCGAAAATATAGATTTCGAGATACGTCCGTACAGTATGTTCAACGCTCCCAAGTGGTATGCCGACGGTATCCATTTGTTGGAAGAACTGGCCCATACGGCAATCGAACGCGAGTTTATGCTCGCCAAGCTGAATCTGTTAGAACATGCAAGGAAAAAGACCACTCAGAAAGTGAACCTTTTTGAGAAGGTGCAGATACCAGGCTATCAGGATGCATTGCGAAAGATCAAACGATTTATGGAAGATGAAGAAAACCTGTCGAAGTCTTCGCAAAAGATCATGAAGTCTCATCAAGAAAAAAGGAAGGAGGTAGAAGCATGATTACAAAAATGAAGAAACTCACATTCCTGGTTTATCACAAGGAGTACGAAGAATTCCTGAACAGTCTGCGCGAACTTGGTGTGGTTCACATTGTGGAGAAGCAACAAGGTGCTGCCGATAATACGGAGTTGCAGGAGAATATTCGCCTTTTCAACCGCTTGGCGGCTACTCTGAAGTTGCTTCAAAATCAGAAGCATGAAAAGAATGCCGTGATTGCTACGGAAGGTGGAACGGCTACCCGCGGTATGCAAGTACTGGACGAGGTGGATGCTCTGCAGACGGAACACGGCAAGTTGTCCCAACAGCTACAAAGCTATGCGAAAGAGAAAGAAGTATTGGAAGTTTGGGGTAACTTTGAGCCGACCGGCATTCAGAAACTGAAAGACGTCGGTTATATAATCGGTTTCTATAGCTGTTCGGAAGGAAATTACAAAGAAGAATGGGAAACGGAATACAATGCAATGATTGTGAACCGTATTTCTTCCAAAGTATTCTTTGTGACTGTAACGAAGGCCGGACAGGAAGTGGACTTGGATGTGGAGCAGGCGAAACTTCCTGCATACTCTCTGTCACGTCTTGAAGCGCTTTATGATACGACCGAACAGGCAATCGAAGGGAATGAAAAGAAACTCGTTGCACTTTCCGAGACGGATATTCCTTCTTTGAAGGCAGCTTTGAAAGAGTTACAGAGTCAGATTGAATTCTCTAAGGTTGTATTGAGTTCCGAACAAACTGCCGGTGATAAGCTGATGTTGATTGAAGGATGGGCTCCCGCATACAGTAAAGTGGAAATAGAGGCTTATCTGAATGACGCACATGTATATTATGAGATTACGGATCCGATGCCGGGTGATAATGTTCCTATTCGATTGAATAATAAAGGATTCTTTGCCTGGTTCGAACCGATCTGTAAGTTGTATATGCTTCCGAAGTATAATGAACTGGACTTGACTCCGTTCTTTGCCCCGTTCTTTATGGTATTTTTCGGACTCTGTCTGGGAGACTCGGGATATGGACTTTTCTTGTTCCTCGGAGCAACGGCATATCGCTTACTGGCAAAGAAGGTAACTCCGTCAATGAAGTCGATTATTTCACTGATACAGGTACTGTCTGCTTCAACCTTCTTCTGCGGTTTGCTGACGGGTACATTCTTCGGAGCGAATATCTATGATTTGGATTGGCCTATCGTGCAACGTCTGAAACATGCGGTCCTGATGGACAACAACGATATGTTCCGGCTGTCGCTGATTTTGGGTGTTATCCAGATTCTGTTCGGTATGGTACTGAAAGCTGTGAATCAGACAATCCAGTTTGGTTTCAAATATGCAATAGCAACGATCGGATGGATTATCCTACTGGTTTCAACGGCTGTTTCGGCTTTATTCGCTTCTTCGGAGTTGTTGTCGATGGGAGGTACGGCATATAAGGTTGTTCTGTGTATTTCCGGTGCTATGATATTCCTTTTCAACACTCCGGGAAAGAACATATTTATGAATATCGGACTCGGTTTGTGGGATTCATATAACATGGTTACCGGTCTGCTGGGAGATGTTTTATCATACGTTCGTCTTTTTGCCCTTGGACTTTCAGGAGGTATTCTGGCGGGAGTATTCAACAGTCTGGCGGTAGGTATGAGTCCGGATAATGTAATAGCAGGACCTATTGTAATGGTGCTGATTTTTGTTATCGGTCATGCAATCAATATGTTTATGAATGTGCTCGGTGCAATGGTTCACCCGATGCGTCTGACGTTCGTTGAGTTTTTCAAGAACTCCGGTTATGAAGGTGGCGGCAAAGAGTACAAGCCTTTTAAAAATTAAGAATTAAAGAATTAAACAATAAAAAATAGAATAAGATTATGGAAATGAATTTGTTTATTGCCTATATTGGCATCGCGGTTATGGTTGGTTTGTCAGGCATTGGTAGTGCTTACGGAGTAACTATTGCAGGTAACGCTGCTATCGGCGCATTGAAGAAGAATGATAGTGCATTCGGTAACTTCCTTGTGTTGACTGCACTTCCGGGTACACAGGGTTTGTATGGTTTTGCCGGTTACTTTATGTTCCAGACCATTTTCGGCATCCTGACTCCTGAAATTACTGCTATTCAGGCTTCAGCCGTTCTTGGTGCAGGTATTGCTTTGGGATTGGTTGCGTTGTTCTCTGCTATTCGTCAGGGACAGGTTTGTGCAAACGGTATCGCTGCTATCGGCCAGGGACACAATGTTTTTAGTAATACATTGATTTTGGCCGTATTCCCAGAACTTTATGCTATCGTTGCTTTAGCTGCAACTTTCTTGATCGGTAGTGCGCTTGCATAATTTTTTTCTGCAAGAAACTTTTTCAATAAAGAACTTTCAATCCCCTTGTGAATGCCGTTTTGCATTTGCAAGGGGATGTTCTTTTTTCTTTGTCAACCAACTTTTCTTTCTTCTTATTAACTCATATTTTTCGCATAAAGTATTATTTTTCAAAGAATAATGTGTACTTTTGCACTCGCATACTAAAAAGAGTTTTAATATATTATATGGTAAAAGATTTATTAACCCCCGATTATATCTTCGAGTCCAGCTGGGAAGTATGTAATAAAGTGGGAGGGATATACACTGTCTTGTCGACACGGGCGAATACATTGCAGGAAAAGTTTCGCGACAGAATTTTTTTCATAGGTCCTGATGTGTGGCAAGGAAAAGAGAACCCTCTATTCATTGAGTCAGATAATTTGTGTGCTGCCTGGAAAAAGCATGCATTTGAGAAAGACGAACTTTCGGTTCGTGTCGGACGATGGAATATACCAGGTGAGCCGATTGTCATTCTAGTCGATTTTCAACCTTTTTTTGAGAAGAAGGACGATATATACACAGATATGTGGAATCGTTTTCAAGTAGATTCGTTGCATGCTTATGGCGATTACGACGAAGCTTCTATGTTTTCGTATGCTGCAGGAAAGGTGGTGGAAAGTTTCTACCGCTACAACCTGACAGAAACGGATAAGGTGGTATATCAGGCACATGAGTGGATGACCGGAATGGGAGCACTTTATATACAGGAGGCTGTGCCGGAAATTGGTACTATTTTCACGACTCATGCAACATCGATCGGCCGTTCCATAGCAGGTAACAATAAGCCGCTGTATGACTATCTGTTTGCTTATAATGGTGACCAAATGGCACAGGAACTTAATATGCAGTCAAAGCATTCTATCGAGAAGCAGACTGCACATTATGTAGACTGCTTCACAACTGTAAGCCAGATTACCAACAATGAGTGCAAGGAACTGTTAGACAAACCGGCAGATGTAGTGTTGATGAATGGTTTTGAAGACGATTTCGTACCGAAAGGAAGTACATTTACGGGAAAACGTAAACGTGCACGTGCCTTGATGCTAAACGTTGCCAATAAATTATTGGGAACAAATATGGGGGATGATACGTTAATCATCGGAACCAGTGGGCGTTATGAATTCAAAAATAAAGGTATTGATGTATTCTTGGAATCATTGAACCGCTTGAACAGGGACAAAAACTTGCATAAGAATGTTCTGGCATTCATCAATGTCCCCAGTTGGGTAGGAGATCCCCGTGAAGATTTGCAGGAACGTTTGAAGAGTAAAGAGAAGTTTGATACTCCGCTCGAGGTGCCGTTTATCACTCATTGGTTGCATAACATGACTCATGACCAGGTGTTGGATATGCTGAAATATCTGGGAATGGGTAATCGTCCCGGAGATAAGGTAAAGGTGATATTTGTTCCTTGCTATCTGGACGGGCGTGACGGTATTATGAACAAAGAATATTATGATATATTGCTGGGACAGGACTTGAGTGTCTATGCTTCTTATTACGAACCATGGGGATATACTCCGCTGGAGAGTGTAGCCTTCCACGTTCCAACAATAACTACTGATCTGGCGGGATTCGGGCTTTGGGTAAATAGCTTGAAGAACCAGCATGGTATCAATGACGGGGTAGAAGTGCTGCACCGTTCTGACTATAATTATTCGGAGGTGGCGGATGGTATCAAAGATACAATTACGCTATTTGCGGATAAGTCGGAAAAAGAAATAAAAGAAATTCGCAAGCGGGCTGCTGAAGTGGCGGAACAGGCTCTGTGGAAACATTTTATACAATATTACTATGAGGCTTACGATATTGCTCTGTGCAATGCGATGAAGCGTCAGTTGAGTTAAGAAAAAATTATTCATCAATAAGTAAATAAGAACATTATGAAAATTAAAGTTAGTAATGTGAATACTCCCAACTGGAAAGAGGTTACTGTAAAATCACGTATACCGGTAGAGTTGGAGAGATTGTCTGAAATTGCACGTAACATTTGGTGGGCATGGAATTTTGAAGCGACAGAATTGTTTAGAGATCTAGATCCGGAACTTTGGAAAGAATGTGGACAGAATCCCGTACTGTTGTTGGAGCGCATGAGCTACGAAAAGTTGGAGGCTTTGGCAAAAGACAAGGTGATTCTGAGAAGAATGAATGATGTTTATACAAAATTCAGAGATTATATGGATGTGAAATCGGATGAAAAACGTCCGTCAGTAGCCTATTTCAGCATGGAATATGGTTTAAGTAGCGTCCTGAAAATATATTCCGGTGGTCTGGGTGTGTTGGCCGGTGACTATTTGAAAGAAGCATCTGATAGCAATGTTGATCTTTGCGCAGTAGGTTTCTTGTATCGTTATGGTTACTTTACGCAGACTTTGTCTATGGACGGTCAGCAGATTGCTAACTATGAAGCACAGAACTTCGGTCAACTTCCTATCGAACGTGTAATGGATGCAGCAGGCAATCCTTTAGTGGTAGACGTTCCTTATTTGGATTATTATGTTCATGCTAACGTATGGCGTGTAAATGTAGGACGTATTTCTTTGTATCTGCTTGATACGGATAATGAAATGAACAGCGAGTTCGACCGTCCTATTACTCACCAGCTTTATGGCGGTGATTGGGAAAACCGTTTGAAGCAGGAAATCCTGTTGGGTATCGGTGGTATCCTGACTCTGAAAGCACTGGGTATCAAGAAAGATGTCTATCACTGTAATGAGGGACATGCTGCACTGATTAATGTTCAGCGTATCTGTGACTATGTAGCTACGGGATTGACATTCGATCAGGCTATCGAGTTGGTTCGTGCTTCTTCTCTTTATACTGTTCATACTCCGGTTCCGGCAGGTCACGACTATTTTGATGAAGGACTGTTTGGTAAATATATGGGAGGTTATCCTGCCAGAATGGGTATTAGCTGGGACGACCTGATGGATCTCGGACGTAATAATCCGGGTGACAAGGGTGAACGTTTCAGTATGTCTGTTTTTGCTTGCAACACTTCTCAGGAAGTGAACGGTGTGAGCTGGCTCCACGGAAAAGTTTCTCAAGAAATGTTCTCCACTATTTGGAAGGGGTATTTCCCGGAAGAAATGCACGTAGGTTATGTTACTAACGGTGTTCACTTCCCGACTTGGAGTGCAACAGAATGGAAACAACTGTACTTTAAATATTTCAACGAAAACTTCTGGTTTGACCAGTCTAATCCTAAGATTTGGGAAGCTATCTATAACGTGCCCGATGAAGAAATCTGGAAGACTCGTATGACGATGAAGAATAAGCTGGTTGATTATATCCGCAAATCATTCCGTGATACATGGCTGAAGAACCAGGGAGATCCTTCACGTATCGTTTCGTTGATGGATAAGATTAATCCGAATGCGTTGTTGATTGGCTTCGGTCGTCGTTTCGCAACTTACAAACGTGCGCACTTGCTATTTACCGATTTGGAACGTCTTTCCAAGATCGTAAACAATCCTGATTATCCGGTGCAGTTCCTGTTTACAGGTAAGGCTCACCCGCATGATGGTGCAGGGCAAGGTTTGATTAAGCGTATTATCGAGATTTCACGTCGTCCCGAATTTCTGGGTAAGATCATCTTCCTCGAAAACTACGATATGCAGTTGGCTCGTCGTCTGGTTTCCGGTGTTGATATCTGGTTGAATACTCCGACTCGTCTATTGGAAGCATCCGGTACATCAGGTGAAAAAGCATTGATGAACGGTGTTGTTAACTTCTCTGTATTAGATGGTTGGTGGCTGGAAGGTTATCGCGAAGGTGCAGGTTGGGCGTTAACTGAAAAACGTACTTACCAAAATCAGGAACATCAGGATCAATTAGATGCTGCTACTATTTACAGTATTCTTGAAACTGAAATTCTTCCGTTGTACTATGCTCGCAATAAGAAAGGATATTCGGAAGGCTGGATTAAGGTAGTGAAGAATTCTATCGCTCAGATTGCTCCCCATTATACAATGAAACGTCAATTGGATGACTACTATTCGAAGTTCTACAATAAGTTGGCTAAACGTTTCGCTATTTTGTCTGCTAACGACAATGCAAAAGCGAAAGAAATTGCTGCTTGGAAAGAAGAAGTGGTTACTAAATGGGATTCTATTGAAATCGTATCTTGCGATAAGGTGGAAGAACTGAAAACCGGCGATATCGAAAGCGGAAAAGAATATGTCATTACTTATGTAATTGACGAAAAAGGTCTGAATGATGCCGTAGGACTTGAATTGGTTACTACTTATACGACTGCTGACGGTAAACAACATGTTTATTCGGTAGAGCCGTTCAGTGTAATTAAGAAAGAAGGTGACTTGTATACATTCCAGGTGGTACATAGTTTATCGAATGCCGGTAGCTTTAAGGTATCTTACCGTATGTTCCCGAAGAACCCGGATCTTCCGCATCGTCAGGACTTCTGTTATGTACGTTGGTTCGTCTAATTGATTGAGAATAAGATAGGGTAGAGTGATCTTCCTCTATTGCTTCTCTCTATAAAAAAAGAGGCTGTCTCAAAATAAACTTGAGATGGTCTTTTTTTGTTTTATTTCAGATTGAAGTTATTTGGATTCTTCTCAAAAAAAGGAGTTTACAAGCTTCTTTTTGAAGATTTCATTCTTTCAAATAGTTTTTTTCGTTGCCATAAGCCTCCTAAGAGGCTACTTTTGCAAGATTGTGTACTATGACCAGCAGGCCGAACTCAATTTCCACCTTCTTAAGTCCACGAAGGTGAAACCTCTTGAAGTGCTTGTTGTTCTTGGGGTTTCCAAATACGGCTTCTACATCCTGTGGCCGCTGACTGCGGTATTTAAGACCTTCCGGTGACAGGAGCTTTTCACGTTCCCTTTCCTTGATTTTTCTCAGGCGGTGATTCACCTGTACTATCCTTTCTGACCGGCTTCTGTGACACCGGCATCTTAACGGGCAGGCGTTACAGTTACATGCCCTGTATCTTGATATAGTCTGCACAAAAACGTTGTCTGTTACCCGCTTTGCATCGGAGAGTCTTTCCATTCTCTGTCCCATCGGACAGTACATGCCGTCGGTTTCTTCATTATAATAAAAGTTGGCAGACAAGAACGGATCGTTTTTGAAGCTTCTTTTCTGCTCCTTATGAAAATAATTGTACTTTATAAAGGTTTCAATGCCATGTTTGAAAGCGTACAGATAATTCTCTTCGCTTCCGTATCCGGCATCACAGACAGACACGTCAGGGTATCTGCCGTAAAGTGAATGGAAATCATCCATGTGCAGAGGATAAGTGGAGGTATCACCTGCACACTGGTGGAGGGTATAGTTCAGGATGAACTGTTTATTGATACTGATCTGGGGATTGTATCCGGGTTTAAGCTGTCCGTTCTTCATGTAGTCCTCTTTCATACGCATGAAAGTGGTATCATTGTCAGTCTTTGAATAACTGTTACGTCCGTCAAGTATCTTTCCCTGTGATTCGTATTTCCTCAACTGTTCAGGCCATGACTTCCTTACACGTCTTACCTTCACTTTCATCTTCTTGTCGGCATCCACTCCATTCAGGGCATCATCTATCTGCTCGAGTGCCTTTTCCACTTTCTCAGGGGTGATATCCTGATATGTGACCGGAGCGGAATCACGCAGTTCCTTTTGGTGAGGGATTCTGCACAATTCCATATATCTTCAAGCTATTCTGCTATTTTAGATATACGGGTATGTATGGACTTGCCCCAGACAAAAGTGTAACGGTTGGCGTTTGCCTCCATTTTTGTTCCATCAGTGAAAGCTACATCCAGACTTACAAACCCTTCCGCCACGAGGAACTTTACAATGGTGGCGAAAACTGTCTTCAGCACATCCTTCAGACGACTGCTGTGGAAACAGTTGATGGTGTTATGATCAGGAGTCACATTGCCGGTAAGCCACATGAAACGGATGTCATTGCGGCAGAACTCTTCTATGCGACGGCTGGAATAGATATTACGCAAATAAGCATAGACAAGAATCTGAAACATCATGCGTGGGTGGTACGCAGAACAGCCTTTAGTGGAATACTTACGGTAAAGTTCTTCAAGGTTTATCTGTTCAATGATACGGTGAACAACCCGGACCGGATCGTTCCGGGGGATAAAATCGCCTAAACATGGAGGTAAAAGCAGATTATCGTTGGATGTGTAACCTTTAAACATTATCTTTGGGATATCTTGACTTGACTCCCTAAGATACAAAAAATTAGGGAGACGGGCAAGTTCTGGCTGAGAGAAGTTAGGGTTTGCCCCATTTTTTTGCAGGTACAAAAAAGGCCGTCTCAATTTTCATTTTGAGACAGCCCTTATTTATTTAAAGTCGGAGACTGTCTTTGCTGAGGAACGACAGGCTTTTTTATTATTTTACGGCTTCTGCTATTTTAGTTTGAAGTTCTTCTCCGTGCAGGCCTCGAGCGATGATTGTACCGTCACCGTCGATCAATACCGTGTGAGGAATACTGTTTACGGCGTAAAGTTGTGCGCCTTCACTTTGCCAGAATTTCAGGTCGGACATTTGTGGCCAAGTCATGTTCAGTTTATTGATCGCTTCTTTCCAGGCAGCACCGTCCTGATCGAGAGATACACCTACGATTTCGAAGTTTTTGCCTTTGAATTTAGCATAAGCTTCCACCAAGTTTGGCATTTCACGACGACAAGGGCCGCACCAGCTTGCCCAGAAATCAACTAATACCACTTTACCCTTACCTACGTAATCGGACAATTTCACACTTTTTCCGTCAGGAGTCTGCATTTCGAAGTCAACAAACTTAGTACCTACGGCAGTTTTTTTCTGCTTGTCGGTCAGTTCTTTGATTTTTACAATTGTTTCATCGTTCTGGAAGTTAGCCGGAATTTGTTGCAGTAATGCTTCGTTTTCAGCAGTAGAGTTGTTGTAGAAGGTCTGTTTGAACAAGAATACGCCGACCGGGTTAGTGATATTGTTTTGTACGCCTTCTTTGATGGCTTTATCATATTGTTCTTCCAGTTGGGCACCCTCTTTTTGCTTGGCTTCTTTCTGTTCATCACTCAAAGAACTGTCACCCATTGATTGGTAGATAGCATTCATTTTTTTGCTGATGTCGTTGATTTGAGCTCTGACAATTTGATATGCATCATTGTTTGCAGTACCGGTAGCAGAATCATTGTCTTTGGTTAAGGCAACGTTAATCTTTCCGTTTTCGAGGAAGAAGTCAATCATTAAAGGTTCTCCGTCCACTTCACAAGTGATATAACGGCTGACAACAGAATCTTGTGTACCTTCAAAGGTAAAAGTTCCTTTTGTGATAACGGCTGTATCGAGTTTGACCAGATTTCTGCCATTGGCTTCCTGAAGATAGACGGTGTCACCGTCACTTGCACCTTCTACTGTACCTGTGACAACGTATCCGGCTTTGTTTCCACCGGTACAAGCTACCATGCCCAACGCGGCCGTTGCAATAACTAAATAAGTAAACTTTTTCATGCTTTTGTAAGATTAGTGAATAAATATTTATGCAAAGATAGATTATTTTTCTCTCGGCCACCGAAAAACACTGTTATATTAGATTAACACGTAGGTGAAAACCGCAGAAATGTGTACCTTTGCAACCCAAACTTTAGTATGAATATGCAAGAAGATAAATCCATCATTGAGGTGAGCCATGTCTCGAAGTATTTTGGCGAGAAAACAGCATTGGATGATGTGACTCTGAACGTGAAAAAGGGAGAGTTTGTTACAATACTCGGACCTTCCGGTTGCGGGAAGACCACGTTGTTGCGTCTCATTGCCGGTTTTCAGACGGCTTCGGAAGGCGAAATCCGAATTTCGGGTAAGGAAATCACACAAACTCCACCCCACAAACGCCCGGTGAATACGGTATTTCAGAAATATGCCCTATTTCCGCATTTGAATGTATACGACAACATTGCTTTTGGTTTAAAGTTGAAAAAGACACCCAAACAGACTATTGGGAAGAAGGTGAAAGCTGCTTTGAAAATGGTAGGTATGACGGATTATGAATACCGTGATGTCGATTCTCTTTCCGGCGGTCAGCAACAGCGTGTGGCTATTGCTCGGGCTATTGTCAATGAGCCGGAAGTACTGCTTTTGGATGAACCGTTGGCTGCACTCGATCTGAAAATGCGTAAGGATATGCAGATGGAACTCAAGGAAATGCATAAATCTTTGGGTATTACATTTGTATATGTAACTCACGATCAAGAGGAAGCATTGACTTTGAGTGATACTATCGTCGTAATGAGTGAGGGAAAGATTCAGCAGATCGGTACGCCGATTGATATTTATAATGAGCCTATCAATTCGTTTGTGGCGAATTTTATCGGAGAAAGCAATATTCTTAACGGTACGATGATACATGACAAACTGGTACGTTTCTGTGGTACGGAATTTGAATGTGTGGATGAAGGTTTTGGTGAGAATACTCCGGTAGATGTAGTCATTCGTCCGGAAGACCTTTATATCTTCCCCGTTTCGGATATGGCGCAGTTGACTGGTGTTGTTCAGACCTCTATTTTTAAAGGTGTCCACTATGAAATGACCGTGCTTTGCGGAGGTTATGAATTCCTCGTACAGGATTATCATCATTTCGAAGTAGGAGCCGAAGTCGGTCTGTTGGTAAAGCCGTTTGATATTCATATTATGAAGAAAGAACGTGGCTGTAACACGTTTGAAGGTAAATTGCTGGATACTACTCATGTGGAATTTCTGGGATGTAACTTCGAATGTGTTCCGGTAGAAGGAATAGAATCCAATGAGGATGTCAAAGTGGAGGTAGACTTTGACAAAGTGGTTCTTCAGGATAATGAAGAGGACGGTACATTGACAGGTGAAGTGAAATTTATTCTTTATAAGGGAGATCATTATCATCTGACTGTTTTTTCCGATTGGGACGAGAATGTGTTTGTAGATACGAATGATGTATGGGATGATGGTGACCGTGTAGGTATTACTATCCCCCCGGATGCTATTCGTGTAATTAAAATAACCGATTAACAGGAAAGGAAGTGAATAAGAGGTTTTTAGTCTTTTTGTCATCACGTAAGAGTTGGACCCTCCCTTACATTATTTTTTCGGCGATCTTTGTGATTATACCGTTGGTCCTAATTGTTGTGTATGCTTTTACTGATGATAACGGGCATCTGACGTTTGCCAATTTTCAGAAGTTTTTCGAACATCCCGAAGCAATCAATACCTTCGTCTACTCCATAGGTATTGCCATCATTACTACACTTATTTGTATTTTGCTGGGTTATCCCGCTGCCTGGATACTTAGTAACAGCAAACTGAACCGTTCTAGAACAATGGTCGTATTGTTTATCCTGCCGATGTGGGTAAATATTCTTGTGCGGACTCTAGCTACTGTTGCTCTGTTCGACTTCTTTAGTGTACCGTTGGGTGAAGGAGCATTGATATTCGGTATGGTGTATAACTTTATCCCTTTTATGATTTATCCTATTTATAATACGTTGCAAAAAATGGATCATAGCTATATTGAGGCGGCGCAGGATTTGGGAGCCAATCCCCTGCAAGTTTTTCTGAAAGCAGTGCTTCCGCTTTCCATGCCGGGCGTGATGAGTGGGATCATGATGGTTTTTATGCCGACTATTTCGACGTTCGCTATTGCCGAATTGCTGACGATGAACAACATCAAACTTTTTGGTACGACCATTCAGGAGAATATAAATAACAGTATGTGGAATTATGGAGCAGCACTTTCGTTGATAATGTTGTTGCTGATAGCCGCTACTTCACTTTTCAGTACAGATGATAAAGATAACTCTAACGAAGGAGGTGGGCTATGGTAAAGAAAATATTTGCACAGACTTATTTGTGGATATTGCTGTTGTTGCTTTATTCTCCCATCGTAATTATCGTCATTTATTCATTTACTGAAGCTAAAGTTTTGGGTAACTGGACAGGCTTTTCTACTAAATTATATTCTTCGCTTTTCACAACAGGTGCACATCACTCTTTGATGAATGCACTGATTAATACGATTACTATTGCTTTGCTTGCTGCAACTGCATCTACATTGCTGGGAAGTATTGCCGCTATCGGTATCTTTAATTTGAAATCCCGCTCACGAAAGGTGATTGGTTTTGTGAATAACATACCTATTCTGAATGGTGATATTATAACCGGTATTTCTCTTTTCCTTTTGTTTGTTTCGTTGGGAATCACACAGGGATACACGACAGTTGTATTGGCACACATTACATTCTGTACACCGTATGTCGTATTAAGTGTTTTGCCCCGTTTGAAGCAGATGAATCCGAATATTTATGAAGCTGCCCTTGATTTGGGAGCTACTCCCATGCAAGCCTTGTGGAAAGTAATTATTCCGGAGGTTCGTCCGGGAATGATTAGTGGCTTCATGCTTGCATTGACACTCTCTATTGATGATTTTGCCGTAACTGTATTTACTATCGGTAACCAAGGCTTGGAAACACTTTCTACTTATATATATGCTGATGCCCGTAAAGGTGGTTTAACGCCGGAGCTTCGCCCGCTTTCCGCTATTATTTTTGTGGTAGTGCTGGCTTTGCTTATTGCTATCAATTACCGTGCCGGTAAAACGCAGAAGAAAGATTAATGGAATACTAAAATGTGCTACGTAAATAATATGAAAAGAATAATTCCTGTTATCCTGTTTTTACTGACTTTGACCGGTTGCTACAATTCCGGTGAACCGCGTGAGCGGGTCCTTAAAATCTACAACTGGGCGGATTATATCGGGGATGGTGTTCTCGAAGATTTCCAGACGTATTATAAGGAGCAAACCGGTGAAAATATCCGTATTGTTTATCAGACATTCGACATAAACGAGATTATGCTGACGAAGATTGAAAAAGGCCATGAGGATTTTGATGTGGTCTGTCCTTCGGAGTATATTATCGAACGTATGTTGAAGAAACATCTACTACTGCCTATTGATACGAACTTTGCGTATTCTCCCAATTATATGAACAATGTGTCTCCGTTTATTCGGGAACAGATCAATAAATTGAGTCAGCCGGGTGAAGAAGCCAGCCACTATGCGGTATGCTATATGTGGGGAACTGCGGGAATCCTTTATAATCGGGCTTATGTTTCTGATTCGGTTGCGTCGTCTTGGGAATGTCTTTGGAATAAGAAACATGCCGGAAAAATACTGATGAAGGATAGTTATCGCGATGCTTACGGAACAGCTATCATCCATGCTCATGCCAAGGAACTGGAGCAAGGGACAGTTACGGTTGAAGAATTGATGAACGACTATTCTCCGCAGGCCATGGAACTTGCGGAAAAATATCTGAAAGCCCTGAAACCTAATATTGCAGGTTGGGAAGCTGATTTCGGAAAAGAGATGATGACGAAGAATAAAGCTTGGCTGAATATGACTTGGAGCGGCGATGCAATATGGGCAATTGAGGAAGCGAATGCGGTAGGAGTAGACTTAGACTATGAAGTTCCCGATGAAGGTAGTAATATCTGGTATGACGGTTGGGTGATTCCGAAATATGCAAAGAATCCGCAGGCTGCCAGTTATTTTATAAACTTTATGTGTCGTCCGGATATTGCTTTGCGCAACATGGATTTTTGTGGATATGTAAGTTCGATAGCTACTCCTGAAATTCTGGAAGAAAAGGTAGATACTACCCTTGATTATTATGCTGATTTGAGTTATTTTTTCGGACCGGGTGCGGACAGTATTCAGATAGACAAGATTCAATATCCGGATCGTAAAGTAGTGGAACGGTGTGCTATGATTCGTGACTTCGGAGATAAGACGAAAGAAGTTCTTGATATTTGGTCACGTATCAAGGGGGATAATTTAGGGGTGGGCATTACTATTCTTATCTTTATTGTTGTTGCTTTGATGAGTGGTTGGATGATTTATAAGAGGTGGCAGCGATACAACCGCCAGAAACAACAGAGACGCAGACGCAGACGAAAAAAATAAAAAGGAACTAATAGATTAGTTCCTTTTTTATCATAAGTTGCTTGTAATAGAAGCGTTATCGTCTTTTCATTGTAGGAGGGTGTCTTTTGTTTCCTTATTTATGCGGAGAGATTCGATTGTTTTCTGTATTGCCTTGTTGTAAGTCCAATCGTCCAGTTTGCTTTGTTGCAGGTATTTCATTGTCTTTTGCGGAAATTTAATAAAGCAGATAGAGATCATCCATGCCATAGCCATGCGTGCGTAATAGGCTTCAGGCTTAAATAGATCGGCATATGCTAATAATGAATCAATATGCTCTTCGTTTATATAATGGAATAACATTACAATGCCGAAACGTATTTCAAATTCCTTTTGTGATTTCAGATAAGGCTGGATAAATTGCCATACGGTTTCTTTTCCTTTTCGTACGGCTGTTTTAAGTTCACTGCTAAAAATATCGCATACTGCCCAATTGTTGATTCGAGGAATAAACAGGCTTATATAGTTCATCTGTTCGTCAAGGTTCATTTTGGCTAAGCCAATAATCATTCCCTGAAGCATTGTTTCTTCATAATAATTGGTATTGGCTGTTTCGACAAATGGACGCCAATCATCTTTCTTGATTATTTCTTTTGCCATTGTCCGCAGTTGAGGTATACGCACACCAAGAATATTGTCGGTTCCAGGGAGTAGGTAAGAGTGGAATTTTCGGTATTTCGGATCTGCTAGTGCTTTTAGTTCTTTTCGAATGTTTTCAACTGTAGTTGTTTTCATATAGTTTGTTTTTTACAAAAATAAGAAAAAAGAGTGTGTTTTGATTATATGTCCACTCTCTTTCTTATTACTTTTGTCAATAATGTAGTCACTCTATTTCTTTTTTATAGATTCACAGGGTGTTATTTTGAAATACTCTTTATATCTGTTACGAAAGTTTTTTAAGTTTCTAAGTCCGATCATCTCCGGCACTACATTTACAGGACATTTTCCGCTTTCTAACAGTTCGCGGGCTTTTTCCATGCGGATACGATAGATAAAGAATTTGGGAGCTTCTCCTGTCAGTAATTTCCATTTATTGTAGAAAGCGGTTCTACTCATACATAATTGTGAAGCTATGTCGTCAATAGTCAGGTCCTCTCTGTCTATATTCTCTAAAATGAATTCTTTTACTTTGTTAATAAATGTGCAATTGGCGTTATCTAAGTTTTTTGTTGTCTGTATCCTTATAAATTGTTCACCGAATATTTGTTGTAAAAATGCTTTTCTAAGGAAACGACTATTTCTGATAAGAACAGTTATTTCTATTTTTAAATCTTCTATATGGAAAGGAATATACAGAAATGTATCAGCCAGAGATGTCTCTCTTTTGTGACGTCGGTCTATATCAATGTGGGAGCCGTAAAGGATAATAGGAATAATGGAAGTATCTCCGGATGTTTTCAATCTTGACGATAGTTCATTTCCACTCATCCCGTGCAGTACGGTATCGCTAATGATTAAATCCGGATGTTCCTCCTTTATACTTTCCAGTATTTCTGAACCATTTTCGAAACTCTTTATAATGTAGTCTTTTGATAAATGCGCTTCCAGATAAAACCTGAAATTTTCATTACTGTCAGCAATGATAATAGTAGGCTTGGTTGAGCCTCTTTGGGGAGGAATCTTGTGGAATAAATTATCTATTTTTTTCTCTTCTTGATTTTCATTGATATGTATTCTAGGGCGTTCGGGTACATTTTTGTATGAATGCTTTAGTGGGAAATTCAATGAAACATTGTGGTTTAAATGATTGATAAGAATCTTCCCGTTGCATAATTCTGTCAGTTTTTTGCAAAATATACTTTTTGCAAAATCATATTCAAGTTCTTCCTTCCGTTTGAGCAACGGATGTCTTTTGCATTTATAGCATTGTATCAGTTTTCTATTTTCGAAGTTGTTTATGCTGATTTTCCAGTGTTCTGTACTTAGAGAGATTGAGAGTATAATTGTTTTTTTCGGTTCGGTATAGTCGATAGCGTTCTTAATAAATTTGTCGATGACTGGAGATATTTTACTTTGGTCGATCCATGCACTGGCATAATGAAATTCAGTTTTAACTTTTAATTTTACCTGCTTATTTGCGGCATGATCTTTTAGTGAATTGACTCTGTCTTTAAGAAAATATCCTAGTTCATACTCTGCAATATCTATGCTTTGGGGATGAATAAACAATTGTTTTAGGTTCATTAATCTGTATAGATGCTCATTGAGACAATCTATACTGCGTAATAGTTCCTGTCTGATTTCTTCAGGGTAATGCTTGTTGCATATCATTTGCAAAGAGATATGAATCTGAGTAATAGGAATACGTATGCTTTGAAAAGAATCTATAAAATACAGATTCTCTTCCTTCAAAAGATTTGTTTCTTTTTGCATGGTGATAAAATAGGATAAGGACCAGTATAATGAGACTCCTCCTGCTGTTAATAGAAGAATGGAGTTTAATAGATTGGGGATAGCTATTACTATAATGATAGAAGTGAGGAGTGACGTTGTTATTAAGTATTTCATATCAATTCGTTTTTTAGAAACGCCACTTAGTGGGAATTGACCCACTCCTTTTGTTTGAGAAAAAAGAGGAAGCTCACTGTAACTATGATCTCATAGTTGTACATTGATAAACTCGAGTAGAATAATGTTTGAGATTATTTACTTTTTGAAGGTCAATATCTGGAAAACGAGGTCTATATGTAGAGTCTAAATCCTAACATTTTGAATCATTTTTCAAGGAATGGTGAATTTCCTCCAAGTAACAATAATTAATAAATCAGTTTTTCTTATTTGTTGAATGTCGCATATTATGAATGCGGCACGATGTGGGAGGTGAGCGTATTGTTTGTATGGTGCTATTGAGAGAGCTCCTAATTAGCACCTGTTTGCGTTTTCTCATATATAAAGTGAATAATTATGTAAAACGTCTTTTGTTGTCAGAAGGTATCTATTGTTACTTCGGTGTAAAAATAATGATAAGTAATAATAAAAGGACCGTTTTATTATAGTAAATGACTGAATTTGGTAATATGGTATTGTAAAGGTGGTGGTTGGTGTTGTAAAATTATGTTTTGTTAATACTGTATTCCTAATCATGTTTTGTGATATATAAAAAAGAGCGTGTCATATATACGTATGACATGCTCTTTGATCGTTTTATAGCAAATAAGTATTTACCTATTTTTTGCTCATATCGAAGTTGAATGTAGTAATGGGGAACTTATCTAAAGTTGTATTACCCACTTCTACCTTTGTCGCTTTTATAGCAAATTTTAATGTTTTTCCATTATAGGCAAAATCTCCTTTTTCGTCTGCCTGAACAGTTACTATCACAGTAATTTCGGTTAGTTCTTTTTCATTTGCTGTTAGTTGAGTCGAAGGATCAAATTTAATTTCTAGAGGTTCGGGTTGAAGTTGAAGTAAGATGTTATCTTTGTTTTCGTTGAAAGTAGCTGTGTAGGGAATTTTGTAATTGATATCTCCGATAGCTTTAATAATAATTTCAGCTTGGTCCGGATCTTCGATGATACTTTTAATCAGGTCGTCAACAGGAAATTTATTGATAGCAATTTCGTTGTCTTTTACTTCTGCGTTTACTTCAATTCCCACTGGTTCTTCACTTTCACCAGCATTTTCTGTGGGGATGACAGGGGCTGATTCGGTTGTCATTTTACCCAAGTAGTTTCCTTCTACGTCTTTAAGAGAATATACAGGAATATCCTCATCGTCATCATTACTACACGAAGTAAAGGTGGTAGCCAAGCTTAGTACCATTACGAATAAAACGAAACGATTAAAACAATATACTTTTTTCATTTCAATTAAAGTTTTCATACTGTTAAAAATTAGATTGTTAATTTTCAAAATTAAGGTGTACGTACAATAAGTAAATACTTGAGATATTGAAATACTGCATGAAGATAATAAAAAAGACAAATAAGAATAGTGACACTATTTTCTGAGGAAGGTGTCACTGTTTGAGTGGGATAGTGGGGCTGTCTAACAACAAAAAGATAGATGGTCTCTTTTTGGTAAAATCATCTTCTATGGTCTATGCAAATAGTAAGAGTTGTCTCATCGGTCTTTCGATAACACTCCGGAAGGGGTTCAATCTTTATTGGATTTGAGAGCTGGTTATCGGCTCTCTTTATCCGAACTCTTGTTTGTGCTGAAAACATGGTAAGTTATGTTACAGAGTTATCTGTTTTAAGTGTCTCCATAGGGCTTTCCCTAGCTTTAGTTCCGTTAACTATAAAGCAGCCAATAGGCTTGTAATGAGGTAAAAATGATCGCATTGACGCCAAAAAATAGCAAACTATGCGTATTGTAAACTGGAGTTATACAAATTGCCTGACAAAGACTTGGTGAGATTTTGAGGAGGAATTATTATACGTGACAACTTGGTCAAGCAAAAAGTATTAAGCATAAAGTCATTGGAAACATTCTCCCAAATGGCTAAGTTCGCTGCTTGCGGAGGGAAAACACAAAGCGTCTGTAATCAATGTTGTAAGAGCCAATATCATAGCAATGTCTTTTTCCGTGATACGAAAGTAAATTCCATTCTATTGGTCGTATAATAAAAAGTTCTTAATTCTGAAAATGTCTTATGTTTAGGAAGTAGCTATATACTTCTGATGAGCAGTTACTTGCATATACAAACTTACCCAAGAATACGTTGATGTTAGTAAACTTGGGTAAGATTTTATAGATCTGCTCTGATACTAAAGAATATCAGTTTAAATATCAATATGTATCTATTATTTCTTTAATACTATTCATGTTGTTTATTACTTTTCTTTCCTCAAAAATACCAAATAAAAAGTCGTTTGTCAAGTGTTTCAGAAGAAAAGCTGATTATTCATTGAACCAATCTATTTTCTTTGAGAAATACATCACCATTGCCAGGATAATAAATAATCCCAAGCTGCCTGTCAACAGAGCAAAAGTCTCTAACTGGATAAGGACAAATATATAAAGATAGAGTACTCCCAATAACCCAGACATGATTAATGAAGGTTTCTTTCTCTTGGTGATGCCAAACATATATCCGCCTACCAGTATAATAGTCAGTGTAGCAGATAACAGATAGGCAGGGTTGAAGCCGATGTGTTCGGAGAAGGAGAGGAGCAAACTGTAAAATAGACAGAGTGCCAATCCCACTAACAAATACTGTAAAGCATGAATACGGGTTTTATTCATAATTTCAGTGAAGAAGATAACGCCGAATGTCAACAGGATAATCAGGATAGCATACTTTGCGGAACGCATGGATTGCTGATACTGCTCTACCGGAATCTTGAAATTGACGCCGAAACTGGAATTATCTATATTTTTAATATTAAAATTGGTATAGTCAATCATTACTTGTGAGTAATTCCGGTTCAAGTTCAAGACTTGTCATTGTGCCGAAAATTCTTTCTCGGTAATATCCCGGTTATTGGGTAAATAGCTTCCTGTAAAGCTCGGTGTGTTCCAATTGGCTTTCAAGTCGACGCGGGTTGTTTTACCCAATGGGATGAAGTTAATGGATTGCGAGCCTTTCAGTTTGATTTTTACTTCGTAAGGCAATTTCTTATTGTTCTTCAGTTCCGATAAATCCGCAATGGCATGTACGCCCGTATTATCAATCCCTCTGTTGTCTGCCGGAAAGAAGACCCGAACGACCGTCGTAATAAACTGGTGTTTCTGACTCCGGCGGGTGAAGAGTTTAAAGAGCAGATTCGTCCGGTTTTAGACTAGGTTTATGTATATGCAGAACACATTATCGGTATTGAAAGTATTGAAACCATGTTGTCTGAATTAAACAGTGTTTATGATGTTCTTGAAAAAATATAAACTATATCCGGTCATTTTATTCAGCCTGTTTTCTTTTCCCCAATTGATGCACGCACAAACAGACTCTTTATTTCTTACTGTCGACCAGCTCTTTGAACGGGGCGTACAATATAACCTGCAACTTCAGGCGGATGCAATGAAAGAATCTATGGCGCAGGAACGGACACGGACTGCAAGAACTGCGCGACTACCGGAACTACAGATTGGACTGAAAGGCGGATTCGTCGGTCAACCCGTCGTTTGGGAACGGGGACTGTCCGCACCTCTCTACCCGGACGCGCCGGACTGGTCACAAAATTATGCGATTGATTTGGCACAACCTCTCTATCAGGGCGGTAAAATCCGAAGTGCTATCCATAAGGCGGATATTGAAAAGCAAGTCGCCGAATTGCAGACTTTGACCGACCGGGCGGAGATTAAACTGAAACTGCTGAATCAGTATATGAATCTCTTCAGCCTCTTTAAGCAGCATGAGATACTGATGCGAAACATTGAAGAATCGGAACTTCGGTTGCATGATATACGGCGGATGAAAAAGGAAGGGCTGATTACTAATAATGACGTATTGCGAAGTGAGATGCAGTTGACTAACGACCGCCTGTCTTTGCAGGAAACGGAAAACAGTATTGTGCTTGTATCGCAGCAACTCGATATTCTGTTGGGGCAGGACGAGAATGTATTATTGCGGCCGGATACTGCCCTGCTTTATCAAGCAGTTGCCTTGCAATCTTATGATGATTATATCGTTCAGGCTTATGCGAACAACCCGGTGATGAAATTGCTTCGTGCACAAACGGAACTGGCAAGGAATGAAATCCGTTCAACCAAGTCTTTCTCATTACCCGGTATATCGTTATATGCATCGAATACATTGGCACGCCCTGTCTCGCGTACCTTGGCGGATATGTACAATAACAACTGGAATGTGGGCGTATCGGTTTCTTATCCTTTATCCTCATTGTATAAGAACAATCATAAAATAAAAGAGAGCAAAATGAGGATGTCTTTGCGGAAGAACGAGGAAGAGCAGAAAATGCAGGGAATCCGCATGGAAGTACGTTCCGCATTCTTACGGCATCGGGAAGCCATGCAGAGGGTAGAGGCTTTGAAACTATCCGTCCGGCAGGCGGAAGAAAATTATCGTATCATGCAGAACCGCTATCTGAATCAACTGGCTATCTTGACTGACTTGCTCGACGCAAATTCCGTCCGTCTGAATGTCGAGCTGCAGTTGGTTACTGCACGCACCCGTGTGATTTATACTTATTATCAACTTCAGAAGGCTTGTGGCCGTCTTTAATATACAAAACAGATATGGCAAATCAATTGAAAGAAAAACAGAAGAAGCTGAAAAAGCTCAGAACCCGCAATATTATTTTAAATTTGGTATGTATCTGTCTGGCAGGTTCCGGCCTTTGGTGGACTGCCACTTATTTTTGGCGTTATGTAAATTATGAAGTGACGAATGACGCTTTTGTAGACCAATATGTAGCGCCCCTGAATGTACGGGCTTCGGGCTATATAAAGGAAGTGCGTTTTAAAGAGCATCAATATGTGCGTCAAGGCGATACTTTACTGGTGCTTGACAACCGTGAATATCAAATCAAGGTGAAGGAAGCGGAAGCTGCTTTGTTGGATGCACATGGCTCACAAGAAGTGCTTCATTCGGGCATTGAGACTGCCCATACAAATATCGCCGTGCAGGATGCCAACATTGCCGAAGCAAAAACGAAACTCTGGCAACTAGAGCAGGATTATCATCGCTTTGAACGTTTGTTGAAAGAAGAATCCGTCCCGGAGCAACAGTTTGAGCAAATTAAAGCTGCCTATGAAGCGGCAAAGGCGCGTAATCAGGCACTGGTTGCTCAGAAACAGTCGGTACTCTCACAATATACGGAAACAAGTAAGAAAACAACGAGTGCGGAAGCCACCATTTTGCGTAAGGAAGCAGACCTCGATCTGGCTAAATTGAATTTGTCTTATACGGTTCTTACGGCTCCCTATGACGGATACATGGGCAGGCGGACTTTGGAACCCGGTCAGTATGTACAGACCGGACAAACCATTTCTTATCTGGTACGCAACAAGGACAAATGGATAACCGCCAATTATAAAGAAACGCAGATTGCCAATATCTATATCGGCCAACAAGTGCGTATAAAAGTGGATGCAGTGCCCGGAAAGATTTTCCACGGAGAAGTTACCGCTATCTCCGAAGCGACGGGTTCCAAATATTCATTAGTTCCTACGGATAACTCCGCCGGAAATTTTGTAAAGGTACAACAGCGGATACCGGTACGGATTGAACTGGAAGATGTCTCTTCGGAAGAAATGGCACAGTTGAGAGCCGGTATGATGGTAGAAACAGAAGCTCTGCGCAAATGATAACGATGAAGGAGTTGGAAGCACCTGTCCGCCAATGGGTGCCCGATTGGCTTGGACTTATCAGTATCTTCGTCGTGATTCTTCCTGTCACTATGCTCAACGGTTCTTATACGGGTAGTATGCTCGAAGTTTCGAATACACTCGGTACGAATTCGGAAGATATAACAATGGGATATTATGCCGCTTCGGCAGGCATGTCTATCGCGTATCCCATTATTCCTAAAGTCCTGGCTGCCTTTTCCGTGAAATCGCTGTTGTTGATTGACTTGATACTGCAATTCTTCCTGAGTTGGGTTTGCGCCCGTACGCAGAATGCCGATATTTTGATTGTTTGCAGTTTTGCCGTCGGTTTCCTGAAAGGTTTTCTTATGCTGTGGTTTATCCGTTACGCCCAAAAGATTTTCAGCCGGAAGAATGTGCGTAGCGAGTTCTATTCTTATTTCTATCCGTTAGTTTACGGTGGGGGACAGGCTTCGATGTTAGTCACCGCTCTGTTGGCATATCATTATAACTGGAAATATATGTATTACTTTATGATGATACTGATTTTGATAGCTATCTTGTTTGTTATCATCTGTTTCCGTCATAACCGCCCCATTAAAGCCGTTGCCTTGTCCGACTTGCATATTCGGGAGATGTTTGTTATATCGACCGGACTGTTGATGTTGATGTATGTTATCAATTATGGAAAAGTGCTCGATTGGATGGCATCCGGCAAGATATGCGCATATATCATCATAGCTCCTATGCTGATTGCCTTGTTTATCTGGTATCAGAGCCATTCGGAGAAACCTTATGTAAGTCTTGCACCCTTATTTCAGGCCAAAGCGATTGTCGGCTATCTTTATATGATGCTTGTCATGTTTTTCAGTACATCAACCACTTTATTGACTAACTATCTGACTATTATTCTGAAAGTGGACACTACGCATACCTATTCTCTTTATATCTATCTGCTTCCCGGATATATAGTCGGTGCGTTTATCTGCTTCTGGTGGTTTCGCTGGCAGCGTTGGCGTTTCCGCTTTCTGATAGCAGGGGGAATGAGTTGCTTTGTGATTTTCTTCGGTATCCTGTATTTCGGCATCTCTCCGAATAGCACTTATGAAATGTTATACCTGCCCTTATTCTTTCGTGGCTTGGGAATGTTGACTTTGATTATAGCTTTCGCCTTGTTTGCCGTAGAAGATTTGAATCCGAAATTCTTATTGTCGAATGCTTTCTTTCTGATTATTTTCCGTTCCGTATTGACGCCCATTATGGCTACTTCGTTTTATAGCAATGTACTGTACCGGCTGGAACAAAAATATATGTATTCTTTGTCGGAGACTATAACGACTGCCGACCCACTGGCAGCGTCACGGTATAGCCAATCTTTGAACAACGCACTGGCGCAGGGGCACGGAAATGCCGAGGCGGCACAACTGGCTACTAATTCTTTATATACTACCTTGCAACAGCAAAGTCTATTGCTCGCACTGAAAGAAATACTGGGCTATCTGCTGGTTATATCAATCATCATTGCTGTTGTTTCCCGTTTTATTCCGTTCCATAAGACACTCCGTGTCACATTTAAAAGAACAGGCGACGATATGGTTTAATTTGTCCTTCGCGGATTTTGATGAATGGTAATGTAATGATTGTTAGTGAATTTTTATATCTTTATGGCAAAATCTAAAATATGGAGACAAAGAAAATAATCTCAAAAAAGAAAGGCTTTTTCGAACTATTGCTTGTGACTGATGGGCAAGGATATATGATTGATCGATATTGGGAACGTGGTGGTATATTCGTTCTTTTACTATTTATATTGTCAGTACTGCCATATTCATCGAAAGCCCAGATGTCGTCTGATAGCCTCGTCCAAAAAATAGCCGGATATATCGATGCTATACAGAATTTTGGGGATGTACTGCCGCAAGAAAAAGTCTATTTACACTTTGATAATACCAGTTATTATCAGGGAGATCCTATTTGGTTTCAATGCTATGTCGTCACACCCGGACTGAACCATCCGACGGAGCTAAGTAAAACACTCTATGTAGAATTGTTGAATCCTGGTGGTGAGATAATTTCAAAACGAGTATTACCTATACGGAACGGTCGTTGTCACAGCAGTTTCGAATTGACGCAACTTCCTTTCTATTCCGGTTTTTATGAAGTCCGTGCCTACACGAAATATATGTTGAATTTTGGGGAGGAGATTATTTTCTCACGCGTTCTTCCTGTTTTTGATAAACCTGCTAATCCGGGTGAATATAAAGAGAAAAATATACAAAAGTATGCGGTTTACAAGTATCCGCAGACCAGAAAGAAAGCAATGAAGGCAAAAAAGGTTAATTTAAAGTTCTTTCCAGAAGGAGGAAATTTGGTAAAAGGTGTTCCTTCACAGGTTGCTTTTGAAGCAACTGATGCTTACGGAAATCCCATAACGCTCTTTGGTAGGATTATCAATCGGAGAAAAGAAGAAATCGGTCATTTTGCCACTATACATGAAGGGCGGGGCGTATTTACTTATATACCTACCGGTGAAGACGCTGACAAAGCCGAAGTGGAGCTTGGTGGAAAGAAGTATCGCTTTGACTTGCCGGAGGTCCGTTCGCAAGGGTATGTATTGCACGTTGATAATCTTACCTCGGAAGATAGTATAGCTGTCAGTGTACAGAAAAATACATATACACCATCAAACTTATTAGGCTTGGCTGTGATTGCTCATGGAAAACTATTAAATTCTTGTCTGTTAAATGTGGGGAAGAACACTCCTGTCTCCTTCAAACTCGACAAATCGGAATGGACACCGGGAGTAGTACAACTTGTATTATTCGATACTGCGGGACAGATCATTGCCGACCGTCTTGTCTTTACGCGAAAACCGGAACTGCTGGTAGTTGACGTACGCAAAAGCAAAGAAAATTATCAGCCGTTTGAACGTGTCACGTTAGATTTTTCAGTTCGTGATACGACAGGTAATCCTGTGAGTGCTCCTATGTCAGTTTCTATACGTGACGGGTGGGAGGAAGTGGAAAGTCGTCATTCTATGTTAGTGGATTTATTGCTGATGTCGGAGATTAAAGGGTATGTTCACCGACCGCTTTACTATTTCGAGGTGAATGACATGGAGCATAGGTTGGCTTTGGATTGCTTGTTGATGGTTCAGGGATGGAGACGTTATAAATGGAAGTACGCAGCGGGTGTAGAGCCATTTGAATTAAAATATATGCCTGAACAGGGAATAGAAGTGCATGGACAAGTCGTCTCATTCGGTAGGGGTAAACCAAAACCGAATATGCAAGTGTCTTCTTTCTTAGCGAAACGGGGAGAAGAGGAAATTTCATCCGGAATGACTTCATTCGGTCTTCTCGAAACGGATAGTTTGGGGCGCTTTGCCTTCATTACCAATATCGAAGGCAAATGGAATCTGATTCTTTCGGTGATGGAGAAAGGGAAGAAGAAAGATTGCCGGATTATACTTGATAGAGTTTTTAGCCCTCAACCCGTAAGGTATTTGGCAGGTGAAATGCAAGTTAGCGTTTCCGGAAGGGACACTTCGGAATTTGAACAGGGACTTCAAAATGACACCGTTGTTATGAATGATGTAGATTACAATCGTTTTATGGATGCCTATGAAGATTCGTTGGCGCGACGGGGCATACAGGAGAAGAATCACCGGTTGGGTGAGGTTGTCGTAAAAGCGAAGAAATGGAGTCGTGAGAAAGACATTTTCGAAAATCGTTCTAAGTCGGTTGCTTATTACGATGTGTCTTCGGAAATAGATGATATTCAGGACAAGGGGGATTATGTAGGCGATGATATTCATGAATTGTTGATTCGTATGAACCGGAATTTTATACGTAGGGTTGATCGTAACGGCGAATGGTTACAGTATAAGGGGCGTTCTCCTTTGTACGTTATCAATTATGAACAGACGCAAGCTACTGAAATAGATCAGACCAGATATCAGACACTCCGCTTGGAAGCTATCAAGTCGATTTATATCAATGAGGAATTGTCGGCAAAGTGTCGTTATGCAGATTCACGAATGTCTCCATTGGAAGTAGACGAAATGTACAGTTGTGTTGTTTTTATTGAAACCTATCCGGAAGGAGAGATTTCCGTGAAGGGTGGGAAAGGAGTCAGAAAGACTTGGCTGGAAGGTTATAACAAATCGGCTGAATTTTATCACCCTGACTATTCCATATTGCCGAAAGAAGAAGATTACCGACGGACATTGTATTGGAATCCCGAAGTCTTGCCGGACAAAGCGGGTAATGCCCGCGTGAGCTTCTATAATAATGGCCGTTGTCGGAAGTTGAAGATAACAGCCGAAATGATTGCAGCTGATGGAACGATTGGGATGTTCAATGAGTGACCGTAGAACAAAGAAAGAGTTGCTATCCGGTTCAATACATTATTGAATGGGGATAGCAACTCTTTTTCATCTATATCGGTGATCTTTTTATAAAGTAACGCCTGTCTTGAAGATAGCTATTTCGCGATAACCTTTCTTTTCATTGTTAACGAATTCACCGCTCGCCACTTTGATAACGTAGTCGATAAAACGTTCGCAAGTCTTTTCCATTGGTTCGTTCTCAACGATTACTCCTGCATTGAAGTCAATCCAACCCGGTTTGTTCTTCGCTAGATTTGAATTGGTGGAAATCTTCATTGTCGGGACAAAGGTACCGAAAGGCGTGCCACGTCCGGTAGTGAAAAGTACCATGTGACATCCGCAAGCGGCAAGGGTAGTAGCGGCTACCAGGTCATTGCCCGGAGCAGAAAGCAGGTTAAGTCCTTTCTTTTGCAGGCGTTCGCCGTAAGGCATTACACCGGACACATAACTCTTACCACATTTCTGTGTACATCCTAAGGCTTTTTCTTCCAATGTAGAGATACCGCCGGCTTTGTTTCCCGGAGACGGATTTTCACCAACAGGCTCTCCGTGTGACAGGAAGTATTCTTTGAAATCATTAATCAAATGTACTGTCTGTTCGAACAAGCCTTCGTCTGAACAACGATTCATTAAGATAGTCTCTGCACCAAACATTTCCGGCACTTCGGTCAGGACACTCGTACCGCCTTGTGCAATCAGGAAGTCGGAGAACATACCCAATAGCGGATTGGCTGTAATGCCGGAGAAACCGTCGGAACCACCACATTTCAGACCCACACGGAGTTCAGACAAAGGAACATCGGTCCGTTCATCTTTGGATACTTTGGCATACAATTCACGCAGAATTTCCATTCCTTCTTCATATTCATCACCTACTTTTTGAGTTACCATGAATTTTACACGGTCTTTGTCGTACTCACCTAGAAATTCACGGAATACATCCGGCTGGTTATTCTCGCAACCCAGACCTACTACCAACACCGCACCTGCATTGGGATGAAGCACCATGTCACGAAGAATCTTTTTCGTATTTTCATGGTCGTCGCCAAGCTGTGAGCAGCCGTAGTTATGTGGGAAAGCAACGATTGCATCCACGCCTTTTCCTGCTGTTTCACGGCGCAGTCCTTCTGCTAATTGTCCGATAATACCATTTACGCAACCGACAGTCGGAATGATCCATATTTCATTTCTTACGCCGACATCGCCATTCTTGCGGCGGTAGCCTTTGAAGGTTAAGTCTTTATGAGGGATATCCAAAGAGACCTGAATCGGATTATAGGTATATTCCAGTAATCCGGCGAGGTTCGTTTTGATATTCGTTTCGTTCATCCAGTCGCCTTGTTTCTTTGCCATTAGGGCGTGTCCGATAGGATAGCCGTATTTAATGACGTTTTCGCCTTCGGAGAAGTTCTTTAATGCGAATTTGTGTCCTGCGGGGATGTCTTCATTTAATGTAATCTCTATTCCATCTACGGAGAGATATTCTCCTGCCGGGAGGTTAACAATGGCAACGGCAACGTTGTCGGCAGGATTAATTCTTAAATACTTTGTTTCCATGTACTTGTTAGTTGGATTTGTTTTTTTGTTGTTATTTGCTATGGTAATAATCAATGGTTTCTACTGTCAACAAGTCAATTGGCATATAGTTGATGCAGGTCACTTCTTTCTTGAAAATAAGGTGGTCGCAAAGAGCTTTAATACCATTGAAACCTTGCAATTCCGGTTGCTGGGCAATGAGGAAGGAAACACTTCCTTCTTTCAGGCAGGTGACATTCCGTTCGAGAAGATCATAACCTATCAGGTTGAAGTCTTTCTTTCCGTGACTTTGCAGATATTCGCCCACGATGTAGACTTTGGAGTTAAAAGTAATTCCGTTCTTCACTGTCGGGTGGGTGCGGAAGAGTTCATCCAGCATCTCATTGTCTTCGTCGTTGCGTTCGGCATGCAAGTCGAGCTCCAGTATAGTACAAGACGGATGATATTCTTCCATGTACTGCCTGAATCCGATTTCTCTGTTCTCTTGCTGGTTAGAACCGACAATTCCTTCATGTATTTTACGGAAAATGACGATTTCTTTTTCATCTCTGGCGAGCAGCATCAACATCCGTGCAGCAAAATATCCGCTCTGACGTGAGTTCTGGCCGAAGAAGGCGAGGGGAGGAACATCCTTGATATTCGAGTCTATATATATATAAGGTATGTCTAGTGTGTGCAGTTGGTCGGTGAATCCTTTCGTATATTGCGGAGCGGTGGGGGCCACCATAACTCCGTCCGGTTGAAGAGTGATAATCGTTTCGCTGGCATCAACAAAGGAATGATAGTCGTATGGGTCGTAATAGTTGATTTTCACCGAGGTATTAAAATCTGAATAGGTAGCAATAGCCTCGTGGATACCCAGTTCTACGGCAGTCCAGTATTCACCTTCCAAATGTTCCGGCAAAAGGCAGATGAACGTATATTTCTTATTGGAAGCCAGCGCACTGGCATACATATTAGGCTGGTAGTCAAGCTGTTTTAGAATTTCTTCCACTCGTTTCTTACTTGCTTCCGATACTCCGCTACGACTGTGGATCACACGGTCTACCGTTCCTACTGATACATCTGCCAGACGCGCGATATCTTTAATTCTGATTCTTTCGGGCAATTTATTCATACGATTACCTTATTTATATAGGTTTTTGTGCTCGCACACAATAATAATCTTAATATTTTCGATACAAATATATAACAATTTTTGTAATTACGAAAATTGTTGTATCTTTGTGCCCGCACACGAAAGGTGTTGTATACTATCCTATTTATGGATTAATAGTCATTATATCAGTGTGTTAAGCTCGAAAATTAGCTAAAAATGATAAATTGAAAGTTCATAATATTAATAACTTAGAATTTAAAACATAAGATTATGGGAAAGAAAGTCGTTACATTAGGCGAAATCATGCTTAGATTATCAACTCCGGGTAATACTCGTTTTGTTCAATCTGATTCTTTTGATGTAGTATATGGTGGTGGAGAAGCGAACGTTGCTGTAAGCTGTGCCAACTACGGACATGACGCCTATTTCGTAACTAAATTGCCGAAACACGAAATTGGACAGTCTGCTGTTAACGCATTGCGTAAGTATGGTGTGAAGACAGACTTTATTGCTCGTGGCGGCGATCGTGTAGGTATCTACTATCTTGAAACAGGTGCTTCTATGCGTCCTAGCAAGGTTATCTATGACCGCGCTCATTCTGCTATTGCTGAAGCCGACGCTGTTGACTTCGACTTTGACGCTATCATGGAAGGCGCTGACTGGTTCCATTGGTCTGGCATCACTCCGGCTATCTCTGACAAGGCTGCCGAACTGACTCGTTTGGCTTGTGAAGCTGCAAAACGTCATGGTGTAACTGTTTCTGTTGACTTGAATTTCCGTAAGAAACTGTGGACAAAGGAAAAAGCACAGTCTATTATGAAACCGTTGATGCAGTTTGTTGATGTATGTATCGGTAACGAAGAAGATGCAGAACTTTGCCTGGGCTTCAAACCGGATGCAGACGTTGAGGCCGGTCACACAGATGCTGAAGGCTACAAAGGTATCTTTCAACAGATGATGAAAGAATTCGGATTCAAATATGTTGTTTCTACATTGCGCGAATCTTTCTCCGCAACTCACAACGGTTGGAAAGCTATGATTTACAACGGCGAAGAATTCTATACTTCAAAACGTTATGATATTGATCCGATTATCGACCGTGTAGGTGGTGGTGACTCATTCTCCGGTGGTATCATCCACGGTTTGATGACTAAACCTAATCAGGGCGAAGCTCTTGAATTTGCAGTGGCTGCGTCTGCCTTGAAACACACTATTAATGGTGATTTTAACCTTGTTTCCGTAGAGGAAGTGGAAGCATTGGCTGGTGGTGATGCAAGCGGCCGTGTACAGAGATAAAGAGATAAGTTGAAAGTTTAAAAACAATTCATTTAAAATAGGAGATTAAAATGGCAAAATTCGATAAAATAGCCGTATTGAATAAAATCGGTTCTACAGGAATGGTTCCTGTATTTTATCACAAAGATGCAGAAATTGCAAAAAAAGTGGTAAAGGCTTGTTATGACGGTGGTGTTCGTGCTTTTGAGTTTACCAATCGTGGTGACTTTGCACAGGAAGTATTTGCTGAAATCGTAAAATTCGCAGCAAAAGAATGTCCTGAAATGGCAATCGGTATCGGTTCTATCGTTGATCCGGCTACTGCCGCTATGTATTTGCAACTGGGTGCTAACTTCGTAGTAGGTCCATTGTTCAATCCTGAAATTGCTAAGGTATGTAACCGTCGTTCAGTGGCTTATACTCCGGGTTGTGGTTCTGTATCAGAAGTTGGTTTCGCTCAGGAAGTAGGTTGCGACCTTTGCAAAGTATTCCCGGGTGATGTTTACGGAACAAACTTCGTGAAAGGTTTAATGGCTCCGATGCCATGGTCTAAGTTAATGGTGACAGGTGGGGTAGAACCTACAAAAGAAAACCTGACAGCATGGATTAAGGCTGGTGTATTCTGTGTAGGCATGGGGTCTAAATTGTTCCCGAAAGATAAAGTGGCAGCAGAAGACTGGGCTTATGTAACAGCTAAATGCGAAGAAGCTCTCGGCTATATTGCTGAAGCTCGTAAATAAGATTAGAGAGCGAAAGCTGTCTATAATAAAAAAGAGGCTGGTGAGACAGCCTCTTCAAAATATGCCTCAAAGGGTTAGTTAGTTTAGTTAGTAATGAGGCATATTTTCATTTTGTTTAAAGGTGTTTAAAGGGGATAGGCCATCGGAATGAGTGATTCATTTCGGTGGCTTGTTTTTTGTTACTTTTCATTAAGAATGATGAGGCAATCGCATTTTGATGACACGCCCGACAATAAGAGCTATAATATAGAATACGGCAAAACCGATAATAGAAAAAACGAATGGCTTTTGTTCATTGAAGGTACGTCGTGGAGGAATGACAGTGTAAGTTTCTGACGTAACCTGATTGGTTGGCTGTGTGGCAGGAGAGACCTTTAGTGTTGTTCCTGTTGTTTCCATTTGACAGCTATCTGTTGCAGATATTGTATCCTCTGTTATTTCTGTAAACATATCTTTTTCCCTTTTTATTTGTATCTGAATTCTTGTAATTGTTATCAGTTATAACATAGTACATAGACTTTTGTTTAAGGGAGCAAAGATTGTTGCAAAGGTAATTAAAAAAGTAAATGATGAATCAAGGGGAGTGCATTCTTTTTAAAAGATTTGATGTAGGTCAATTTTTAAGGCCTTTCTTTCTTGTTGTCTTTTGATAAGAGTGCCATGTCGTGTGAGTTCTTTAGAGAGTTACACGGATAATATTTGTAGGCATTATCCGTGTAGTAGTGTTAGAGTAACAATTATTCGGGTACGTAAATTATTTCCCCGTTATCCAATTCATAGGCGATACCGACTTTCTTGCCACGTTTCCCTTCTTTTTTATCCTGGTCCTCCGAAGGAGTATACCGATTGATTTTTTCTCCTTCTTTGGTGATGATTTCCATATTTTCCTTACCCGGATTTTTCACCATGGTGAAGTCTTCTTGCGAGAATACCTCAGTCATGTTGTAGCGGCTGACAAGGGCAACCATTAAAGCTACTGCAAATACCATAGCAACGTCAAACAAGTTGGATACTACGCTGATGGGGTCGGAGTCTTCTTCTTTTCGTAATAGGTTATGTTTCATTTCTCAGTAGTTTTAGTAGTACGGTTTTCGTTCAGAAGTTCAGCGATAAATTCGAGATTGGTCATATCTTGCAGATACCAACGTTGCTTAACCTGCTGTGTGAGAAACCCGACGGCACCTGCTACCAATCCGACCACGGTCGTGGCAAAGGCAATCTGCATATTATAAGCCATGGAAGCAATATCTCCGCTTGCCAGTCCGGCCAGGGCAGGGCCCATTGGAATCAAAGTACCCATTAATCCTAAGATAGGGCCTAGTTTGGTCAACGTTTTTGAGATTGCAAGGTCTTTGTCGGCTGCAATCTCAAAGTTAGCCAATAAACGTTGTACTTGTGCGGGAGTGTCACGGGCATCCAGTACCTGACGCATATACATAATAACGAGTGAACGCGACTTTTCCGGTAACTTGGAATTTAGTTCTCCTACTGTTTCAGAAGTTAGTTTCCCCAGTTCATTGCGGAGCAAAGCTTCTGTTTTGCGAATGGACATATACTGTCCGTAGAAACTGCCTGCAAGTAACAGTGCCCGGCAGAAGAGAATGATTAATAATACGATGACAGGAACAAGTAATCCTGTTGAAATCCAATATAAAATATCTGATATAAAGTTCATTGTTGTTGATTATTTAATAGGTAATTGATTCTTTTTATTGCTTCATGCTTTTCTGTTTGTTTCTGTTCCGAAAGTTCCACCAGACAAGACCGATGATTCCACCGGCCAGAGTGATAACCAAAACGCCTGCCAGTGCTTGCCAGTCTATTTCGCTGACACCTGCCGCCGAAGTTCTTCCGTTGACGGTGGCTACAATTCCTAGGATAGCTACCAGTGCATTAGTGAGGAAGAACAATTCGAGGCGTAATTCCTTCTCCGGTAACAAATAGAGCAATAAATATCTGCCGGAAGGAATTGCTATCAGGATAAAACCGGCATAACTCCAGGCTATTGTCTGAAAGGAAATGCCCGGAAAGGCGAATATCAGGTATATTAACCCGCTGAATAGAACCGGGAAAATCAATAATCCAGGAAACCAGCGGAGAAAGCGGTACATCACAATCATACGAGGTTTGACCGGATAATCGTTCGCCACGTGGACAGCCAGCATGGCGTAAGCCATTTGCACGCAGACCTCCACACTAAGCAATACAGCTGTATCCAACATCAAAGGTTGATTACTAAGCCAATTTGCTATCTGGGTTTTAGACTGTTCAATAGCATACGGCCACATTAATCCGGCAAACGCAGCGCAGATAGCGGCGATAACACACACCGCTATTACTTTCCAAAATGTTTGCTTCAGCAGAAAATTAAATGCTGTCAGAAGCATAAGTACAAGGACAACTGTATTCATTTTTGCTAATTACAAATTATGAGTTACAATTACATTTGGCTGCTTTTACGGCGTTTGCGTACAAAGAGGATTAAAGCAAGTAGGACAATGATAACAGCAATACCGACAGCTACATTGCTTAATGTATTTGTTTGTTCTTCAGTAGTCTGGTTCATTTCTTCTTTTTTCATCACTACTCCTTTGTCATTTCCGCTTGCTTTTGCTTCACGGATTTTGGAGATATTCTCTTTGTATTGTGCGGCTGTTGGCGCATCTGCTTTAGAAGCAATATAATCGCGTAGTTTTGCATTGTCGCAGACGAAGCCCGAACAGGACGGACGATAATTGTTGACTATCTCCGTATGTAACTTACTCAATTCTGCTACTTGTTCTTCGCTGGCTTTCCATAATCCTTTGCGGGCACTTTCGAGCATGACAGCCGTCATTTCCTCGAGAGCGGCAGGATTCTGTTGTTCAAAGTATTTCTTTACTCCCAGGTTAAGCTCGTCTTTTACATATACATTATAGATATTATTCCAAAGTTCTTTATCAATGGCGGCAGGTTTCATCACATTCCAACCGTAAGTGTTGGTGATAACTTCTGCAAATTCACTTGCGGAAGAAGCTCCTCCTTTCATTTTCTCTTTAATATAGACCGGATTGAGAATAGTCGTACGACTTTCTACACCGACAGCTTCTTTAAGTTCCTGCATTTTCATGTTATTACGATTGCGATAGTCGCTGAGGTAAGCGTCCGGATCTTTACCGGTCACATTGCGAACGGCAAGATTCATGCCTCCCATAAACTCATATACATGGTCAAGGCTTAAGGCACCCCAAGTATTGCTTTGACGTGGCTGTACTACTACATCTGTACGTGTCAATGCTGCTTCAAAAGCAAATTTTTGGAAAACTTCCCAGTTCTTTTCACTACCGTAATAAGCTCCCATATTATTGAGATAGGTAGTAGCAAGTTCCGATTCATTTTCCCAACGGTCACCGGATTCCACCATTTCCTGAATACCGGTACCGTACATACCGTTTATTCCTCCGAATATGCGGAAAGTTGAAATCTCCCGGGCGTCTTTCGGACTCAATCCTTTTTCTGTCAATACCCGTTCAGCCTCAATTACACTTGTCGCTACTTGGTTCTCGTATTTATCATCTTTGGCACCGGCAGCCATTTCTACCGCACGGTTAATCAGGAAAAGACGGGAGGCGGCAAGGTCACGAAGTTGTCCGGAGGTCTGAACTACCACATCAATACGCGGACGACCCAGTTCTGCCGAAGGAATCAATTTTAAATCGCTGACACGGCCGAAAGCATCACGAACAGGTTCTACACCAAGCATATAAAGGACTTGAGCAATCGTTGCTCCCCCGGTCTCGATGAACTCGGAGGACCAGAGTGTATAGCTTACTTTCCGTGGTATAGAATCGTTATGACGTTGTTTGTACGTATCAATCGTTTGTTTGGCTAAAGCAATCCCTTTTTCCCATGCCGATTCAGTAGGAGTCGCTTCAGCGTTGATAGCGTACATATTGCGTCCGGTAGGCAATGTATTCGGATTAGCTATGGGGTCACCTCCCGGGGTAGGGGTGGTGTAGCCTCCTTTCAATGCATTCATCAGACTAGCCAGTTCTTCTTCAGGACTTGTCAAAAGTGCATTTTTATAGTTTCCTATATTCTTAATAGTGCGTTCCACTTCTGTGACTGCCAAAGAAAACTCTATATCTTCTTTGCTATACTCTTTAGGAGCTTTTCCCATAGCAGTCATCATACCCGACATACCAGTCATACTTTGCGGTTTTCCGGACTTTTCGTTCTTCTCCGGTTTACCGGAAGAAACTTCGTTAGCTTCAGCTTTTTCTTTATCAGCCTTCATGGCAGCTTCCATTTTCTTTATGGCTTCCGGACTTGCTCCCATCGATTTAGCCATTTCCATAGCTTTTCCCGGATCCATGTTAGTGCCCATTTTCTTCATGGCTTCTTTCATGCTTTCGGGAATTTTCTCATGAGGGGACTTTTCACTTTGCTGTGCAGGATGTCCTCCCATTTTCTTGTTCTTATCATCTTTATCTTGTTTGGCTGCGGCAGCCATCATCATCGCCATCATTCCTTTCGGAGCATTCCGGTCAGCTTCTATTTGGCGTGCTTTAGCCAGTTCCTGAGGAGTAATTCCGGCAGTACGGCAGATCAGTTCGTCTGTTGCCTGTGCAGGATTGGTTATCAGCTTTTCTACTAACTGGCGGGCAGGATTTAGATATTGCTGTGTAAAAAGACTCCGGTGTTTGTTGATAGCGTTCGTAGCTTTTCCACGTTGCTTGTCAAGAGCCAAAAGGCTGTATGCGATAGGTTCTGTTGCCATTGCGTAAACAGAAGAAGTAATCCGTTCCGGTTCATACGGAACACCCATAGTATAAAGTTGCCCGGTGATTTTTTCTGTAGCCAATTCTTCGGCGAAGTTTTCTACACGGGCGATTTCATCCTCTGTATAAGGCTTGTTGGTGATGCTGTCCAGACCTAAATCCCGGTGGATTCCCATTTTTACTGTCAATGCTTTGATGGCCAGCGATTCCTGCTCTTTATTCTCTTTTGCGGAGTTATTGTAAATCTTGATTTTCTCCATAAGCTCACGATAGATACCGCGCACGCTACTTTCGAGGAAAGGAGGAGTAAGGTAAGATTGCAGTGTCGCATACGAACGGCGTTTTGCTATCATTCCTTCACCTACATTTCCGATAGAATAGAGATAAAAGTGAGGAACAGCTCCGACCAGACGGTCCGGCCAGTCATTGCTGCATAGGGCAACTTGTTTTTTAGGAGTGAATTCCAAACTGCCATGTGTTCCGAAATGAATGAGTGCATCAGCTTTGAAACCGTGCTGCATCCATAAATAAGAAGCGATATAAGTATGCGGAGGAGCAGCATTCGTTCCATGAACTACCTGAAAAGAATTGTCTCCACTTCCTGCTGCATTTTGTGGCATTAACACGATATTACCGAACTGTAACCGGGCTACGCCCAAACGTCCGTCCGAAGTGACCATATAGTTTCCGGGAAACTCTCCGTCGGCAGCAACGACTTCTGCATATTTTTCAGGACGAAGCGATTCTTTCACCCAGCTTTCATATTGTTCTTTTGTAATTAATTCCGGATTTCCGTTTTTCATGAACTCGTCAAAAGCCCCCTCTGCATACGAGTTGAATACTGCACCTTGTGCTTGTATCATTTTTGCAAGTTCTTGTGCATTGGCAGGAAGTCCTGACACATTATAACCTTCCTGTTTCATGCGAAACAAGAGATTGTAGAGCGAAGGTACTACTTCCATTCCGGCAGCCGTCAAGGCATTTTGTCCCGGTCCTTTGTAATAGTAGATAGCAACCTTTTTGTCTTTATTGGGCTTTGTTTCCAGATTCAGATAGTTGTTGATAGTGGAAACGAATGTTTTCAGTCGTTCGGGAATGGCGTATGAGTGGCGTAATCCTTCTTTGTCTTCATATTGTGCAAAAAGGGCAAAGGGGCGGATAGCGCCATCTATTTCCGGTGTCACAATGCTTTGTGACATAAAACCACCGGACATACCCAACGGATCGTTTTCCCATTCATCCACAAGGCTGTTGATCGTGAGTGGGGCAAAAAGCAGAATATTCTTAGTTTTCAGATAATCTACCATTCTATCCCCCATGCGTCCGTGAGCCATATTAATAACAGCGTCAGGCTGCACTTCATCAATAAACGACATGAATCTTGTCATTGACTGAACCGGATAAACGTTGTAGCCTTCTTTTTCGAGAGCTTTGATGAGGTCGGTAGCATCTGCCATTTGTCCGGTAATTATAATTCTTCGAGCTCCTTCTTTGTAGAGGTTGTTGTCTTTCATAAATTTCTCATAGTCGGTAACTGTGAGAAATTCCAGCTCATCGTCCGGATTACTGATTCCGGCGTGATACAACATATCGCTCGGCCTTTCTACCGGGTCTTCCATTTCAGTTGTGGAATATGTTTTTCCATCAATGGCTTTACGGATGTAGTTCAACATATTCCTGTAGTTTGTTTTTCCGCCATTACTCAGATAGCCGCGTATCAGATTCTGTTGTACACTATCGAGGTTACAGATATTGTTGGTAGGATTGGTGGCCATTGATGTGTACACAGGGACACCTTTGTCTGCTGCCTGCTGTATTTGCTGACGCTGTTCTTCAACGATACGCAGTCCCATGCCGTTAACAAATACCATATCATAATTTGACAGGCGGTCGAGGTTGGCAAGCGATACTTCGCTGAGTTTGATGAATGAATTGTCATTTGCTTTCGATATGCTTCCCTGCTGTATGGTCTGGAAGTTGACGAAAGCAATCTTTGTGGCACTGAACCAGGCATTCCAGATAGATATGCCTATCAGGACGGCTGCAACGATGCACACACCTAAGATGATTTTACTTTTCTTTTTCATTTCTCTTATTTTTAGCTTTGTATGTAGTTTTATTGTTGTTTATTTTTTGAAGAACCGATCTATATCCAACGAAAGACCTAGTGTCAGATTAGCTCCTGTCGTAGTGGGTGAATTGAAATAATAATAATCCGGTACATAGTTAAACAAGTTATTAATAGCCAGATTCATATTCACACCTTTGAATACTCCCACCGAGAAGGTTAAATCCCAAATCATATATCCCGGGTACGTAACAGCAGAGCTTCCGGCAGCAGGGTTGTTGAAGCTATCGTTGTATACGTTTGTTTTTACTTCTGACAAGATGCGTCCGTTGAGTGAATAATTGAAATCTACTTTATCTAGGTTTTCGCCCCAGTCTACTCTTACAGTTGCCGTATGCGGGCGCGTATCTGTGAATTTTTTCTGCCCGTCACGCATAAATTCATGGATGTAAGTGTATGACATACGAAATCCTAATCCACAGGGGTATTTGGCAGAGATGTTAGCGTCCACTCCTGCAATGTCCACTTTTTCGGTATTGGTATATATTTGTCCTTTGGGATCATCGCTGTAAACTGTGTTAATACGGTTGTGTACCAGATTATAATATCCTGTTACAGAAAAATTGTAACGGTTTTTTGTGTACTCGGCAGACAGGGAGAAGTTGTGGCTTGTTTCTGATTTAAGATCAGGATTTCCATAAATCATCATCATGTTTGCCATATTGAACACCATATACATTTCTTTTAAAGTCGGTGAGCGGAATCCTTGTGAATAAGAACCTCTCAATGAACAGTTACCAATCTTATACATCATTCCCAAATGCGGGGATAAATGACGAACATTGGAATCGGAGAAATAATCGAACCGTAATCCGGCGATTACATTTAGTCTTTCAGTCGGATTCCAGTCGAATTGTCCGAAAGCATCTGCTGTATGCATGATATAGTTAGCGTTATCAGTGAATTGGTAAGACATCAGATAATCGCGAAGGTAATCGGCTCCGACAGTCAACGTATGTTTTTCATTGAAAGTGTAATTATAAAGAGCGTGTACATTATGCTGCACATTGCTATAATCACGTACATCATTTTTATAGAGTACCTGGTAATCACTTTTGTCATATTGGTCGAAAGTGTAACCGACTTCAAGATTACTTAATGTGTTGAATGTATAATTTGCTTTTAGCCCACCGTTGAAATCCCGGTATCTGTCTTGAGTGTCTCCCGGTTTATTACGTTCACGGAAATAATACCCGGCTCTTGCGGTCAGTTTAAGTGTTTCCAATGGGTGATAGATCAGCCGTTCCTTGAAGTTCCATACTCGGCTTCCGAATACAGTTGAGAAATCTCCCAGATTATCTACGCCATACGTATCTACATTATTATATTGTACATTGGTCAGGCTGTTGAATTTACCTGCATTGAATCCCACAGTACCACCATATCGATGGTCATTGTGCTCGGAGAAGCGTGAATTAAGATTTAAATTCCATGGGTCATCCGATTCGCGTGTAATGATGTTGATAACCCCTCCGATAGCGCTTGAACCGTAAAGGGTGGATGCTGCACCTTTCACAATCTCGATGCGTTCTACATTATCAAGGTTCAGACGGTCGTAGTCTACGTTATTTAGCGTTTCACCGGCCAAACGTTCCCCGTCTACAAGAAATAATACAGAGTTTCCGCCGAAGCCTTGCATATTGATAGAGGTTTGCTGGTCCATAGCAAAAGTGAATTCAATGCCGGGAAGTTCAGTCTTTAACAAGTCGGCTACATTATTGGCATTTACCTTTTTAATATCTTCCGAGGTAATCACCCGTGTAATGATAGGTGCATCTTTCAGCAGTTTGGGAGTACGGGTACCGGTAACTACTACCGTTCCTAAGTCAAATTGATCTTCGGATAGACGGAAACTTAGTTTTTTGTTTTCGTCCGTTGTGAATTTCTTTTCTGCTGTTTGATAACCTACGTAAGAGGCGGTAATGATATACACGCCAGTTCCGGGTAGTTGCAATGTATATGTTCCGTCGGATGTGGTGACGGCTCCAGTTCCTTTTCCTTTTATAGAGATTGTGGCGCCGGGAAGGGGTTCCCCGTTTGTATCAGTTACACGTCCGCTGACATAATTACTGGATTGTTGTGCAAATGTGGAGCAAGTTGCTATAAAGGAAAATAATAATATTATAAATGTAGGTTTCATTCTTTGTTATTGTTTTCTTAGTTATTTTCTTCGAAATCAAATGGATATAGGAAGTCGAAGTCGATGTATCCCTTTATACCTTTGGCATTGGTATAGTTGGTAAAACGAATGGCTGCATAGGTGTTGTCTTTCAGTCGTATCAGGTAGACCTGATTGGACATTGTGTAGATAGGTGGCATAGTCGAAGTATCTACATTCAGCCAGGTGGATAGGACACTGTTATAATAAGAGTCGGTATAGACAATGTTTCCTTCCATCATGCCGGACATATCAATAGCAATTTTGTCCGTTGTCCATTCATCTTTAACAAAGTCTTTGTCATCAGGCAATTTTCCGTTTGCTTTCAGGGCATCAAAACTTGTGTAGCTCGTTTGGTAAGCTGCCCCTTCATTCGTTTTTATATCATAGCGATGAATGGCGATATCCCAATTATCGGGTATTTCGCTTTCATATTCTTTCCCGATTTTGACTGTGGTAACTTTACGACCGGAAAAATCAATATATGCCCACTCTGTGTACTCAACAGTTTTGATTTGTGAGAAACTATTTTCTTTGATTTCCATTTCAGTTTCTGTGGGGGCGTCATAAATATTCTCAAATAATCCATTACAAGCTGAGAGCGACATAGCCGCTCCCAGTATCATTGTATATTTAAAAATAGTGTTATTGCTTCTTTTCATTTCTTTCATTTAGATTGTTTATTCTGCACTTGCTGTATCACTTCCTGTAAATACTGTGGAAATAGCTATCGGCATACTACCTGGCTTGAAGTCAGTGTTAATAGTAGCAGTACCGTCTGCTGCGATTGTACCGCTCAGGCTTTCTCCTGTGATAGCTTTTCCATTGCTGTCGGTAGATTCATATTCTCCCAGGCTGAGTGAATAGGTTCCGTTTGCTCCGGCTGTTACATTGACTCCACTGATAGTGAAATTACCTAAACTCATATGACCACCGGCACCTGACAAGTTAGCGAAACCGCTTAAAGTAATGTCTACCGTTGTGTCCGATACACGTTTGATAACAGCTTTACATTCATCAGTTGTGCCGTAGGATGTATCTCCAACACTGATAGACAATGAACTGTTATACTGATAGGTAGCAGCTATATTATAAGTTATCGGTGTTTCTCCTTGCATGAACACGATTTCCATTTCTCCCATGGGTGTCGGAATATCTACATTAGTCTTCAAGGTTAACACTTTGGATTCATTTACACTACCTTCCAGTGTGTAGTTATAACTACTACCTGTGCCACTGCCCATGGACATCACCACTTCACCTGAACCACTGAAAGATTTCGAGGAAAGTTTTAAATTATTCAGGCGGAAATCACCTGAACCGGATTTATATACCAAATTAATGCTACCGTCTTCGTTACCGGTTATTGTTGCGCTGGATTGATCGCCCAACAAATAGTCTGAGAACATATCGCATTCACCGACTGAATATCCATTATAAGTGCCGGCAATTTCCTTTGCAAGATTTATATCGTTGTCGTCACCGCAAGAAACAAATGTTGTTGAAAATGATAGTGCCATAAGAGCAACTGTCCAAAAGTTTAAAATTTTCATACTTAATATTGATAGATAATGATTAATAAATTTTTCAGTTGCAAAGGTACGGGGAACTGAAATGTGGAAAAATACCCAAAAGAAATGAAAAAGAGTTGAGACGTTAATCATATGTAGGTATTATAAAAAGTTTGAACCAATTCTTTTCACTTTGGAATTTGAAAATGAGGAAATCACGGCTTTTTCATTTAAGCTTTGAATTAGTCGTTCGATTCTCCGACCCATGCCACTGCGGCATGAGGGGAAATCCCGTTATTGGTAATCACTGATTTACGAATATCTCAAATCTGAATTTTTCTCATTTTTGAGCTGGAAAATGCAACACGTCAGTGAAGCTTACTGATAGTCCCCTTATTATCTCAGCCGTGCGTGAATAATCTGCTTTTCTTCTGGAATACTTGACAAACGACTTTTTATTTTGTATCTTTGAAGAAATAAAAGTGATAAACAGCATGATAAATATAAGAAAAATAGATACATAAACAACATTCCGACTGATATATTTTAGTATCAGGATAGATATGATATAGGGCAATAGTCTAACGATTATTGTCCTATTTTGTTTATATTTTTACTTAAAATATTTAATCCATTTTCGAAAAACGGGAAAAATAGTTTTTAATAAACTCGGATACCGTTTATAATAAACTATCCAAAAGTTTATTATAAACAGAAATCAAGTTTATTAATATTGGAATAGCTGGTTGTAAAAATAGGAAAAACTGTATTATAGAGTAGAGGAGCATCGATAAGCGCATTCGTTTACAAAGTAATATAAGATAACATTTTCCATTTCTTCCAAATATGCAGAGAATTCAAACCGTCAACACAAGGAGATAGTATCCCGTCAAAAATGAACGATAAGAAGAAACACCTATGGTGATGTTTCCGCATCGCTGCGCACGAATATAAGGATTTTTACTACAATAACGAGCGACGAACAATATTTCTTAAATGAAAAAGCCGTGTGAGGAAATCACTTGTAAGATGGAATGTTGTGCGGATTGAAATAAAATCCGTACCTTTGCGCCCTTAAAACTAACTAACCTTTATTTTTATGTTTACTGACTTGTTGCACTCCTCTTATTTTTCCCTTTTCCTGATTGTCGCGTTGGGATTTATGCTGGGAAGAGTTAAAATTAAGGGGTTATCTCTTGATGTGTCAGCGGTAATCTTTATCGCACTTCTTTTCGGGCACTTTGGCGTCATCATTCCCAAAGAATTGGGAAATTTCGGTTTGGTACTTTTTATTTTTACTATCGGTATTCAGGCAGGACCCGGATTCTTCGATTCTTTCCGTAGTAAGGGGAAGACGTTGATTCTCATTACTATGCTTATCATTTGTTCCGCCTGTCTCACGGCGGTAGGACTGAAGTATGCGTTCGACATTGATACTCCCAGTGTGGTAGGTCTGATTGCCGGAGCATTAACCAGTACGCCGGGCTTAGCCGTCGCTATTGACAGTACACACTCACCTTTGGCTTCCATTGCTTACGGTATCGCATATCCGTTTGGAGTTATCGGTGTGATTTTGTTTGTTAAGCTGCTGCCTAAAATCATGCGGGTGGACTTGGATAAAGAAGCACGTCGCCTGGAGATAGAACGTCGTGGACAATTCCCTGAATTGATTACCTGCATCTATCGTATCACTAATTCAAACGTATTCAACCGCAGTCTGATGCAGATTAATGCTCGAGGAATGACAGGAGCTGTTATTTCCCGTCTGAAACATAGTGATGAAATATCTATTCCTACTGCTTCTACCGTGTTGCACGAAGGAGACTATATACAAGCAGTAGGTAGCGAAGAATCACTAAATCAACTCGCAGTGCTGGTAGGCGAGCGTGAAGAAGGCGAACTTCCTTTGGATAAAACACAGGAAATAGAGTCTTTGTTATTGACCAAAAAGGACATGATAAACAAGCAATTGGGAGATTTGAATTTACAGAAAAACTTTGGTTGCACAGTGACCCGTATTCGTCGAAGTGGTATTGATTTATCCCCGTCGCCTGATTTGGCCTTGAAATTCGGCGATAAGTTAATGGTTGTGGGAGAGAAAGAAGGACTTAAAGGTATAGCCCGCCTACTGGGAAATAATGCGAAGAAATTGTCGGATACAGACTTCTTCCCGATTGCAATGGGGATTGTACTGGGAGTGTTGTTTGGCAAAATAAATATCTCTTTCTCCGAAAGTCTGTCATTCTCAACGGGATTGACCGGAGGTGTCCTAATGGTAGCTCTCGTACTGAGTGCGATCGGTAAGACAGGACCTATTATTTGGTCTATGTCGGGACCTGCCAATCAGTTGCTGCGCCAATTAGGGCTGCTTCTTTTCTTAGCCGAAGTAGGTACTTCCGCCGGAAAAAATCTCGTAGCTACTTTTCAGGAAAGCGGGCTACTGATGTTCGGTGTAGGAGCAGCCATTACTTTGGTGCCGATGCTTATTGCAACAGTTGTGGGGCGTCTGATATTTAAAATTAGTTTACTCGATTTGCTGGGAACTATCACCGGTGGTATGACAAGTACGCCCGGTCTGGCTGCTGCCGATTCAATGGTAGACAGTAATATTCCCAGTGTGGCATACGCAACAGTTTATCCGATTGCTATGGTATTCCTGATTCTGTTTATACAAATGATAGCTTCAGCCGTATATTAACAGTATTCTGTCTGAAAATTGATTGTTAAAAAAATAGTTTGTATCTTTGCCGTCCCAAAGTAGAAATGAGTTGAAACGATTGTTACTGAATATAACGCGCTATTTCTTGCCGATACTTTTTGTATCGTATCTGGTAAGCCTTACATTCTTTGCCCACGTACATGTGGTCAATGGCGTGACAATCGTCCATTCACACCCGTTTAAGAAAGGGGCGGCACATGAACATTCAACAGTCGAGCTGATACATATTCATTTCCTGTCTCATCTGACGACGGACGGTGCGGCTGTTATTTTTGCTCTTTCTCTTTTCATCCCTTTTTTATTGTGCCTGTTGCTCGGTCGTCCGCAGCATATGCATTCTCATGCTCCATATCATGGAGTGACTGCACTTCGGGCACCGCCTGCGATTCGTTTTTCAGTTATTTAGCTGATGATATTCTGCCTTGTTTGAGGCTGGGTATTGTCTGATTTTTCATGTGAATACTTAACGAAGAACGAATTATAAACGAAAAATGAAAAAATACATATTTTCGCTTGTCTGCTTGTGCTGTGCATTGTTGCCTGCTCTTGAAGGACAAGCTGCTCTTCACGAGCATCCTGAGTATCCGGAATTGCGTAAATCGGATGCGAATATTGTTGGTCATATCCTTGATAAAAATACAAAAGAACATTTGCCCTATATTACTATTGCTCTGAAAGGAACAACAATCGGTACTGTAACCGACGTAACCGGACATTATTTCCTGAAGAACCTTCCCGAAGGAAATTTCGTACTTGAAGTTAGTTCTGTAGGTTATAAAACGGTGAGGCGGAATGTGACCTTGAAGAAGGGACATACGCTGGAGGAAGATTTTGAAATAGAAGAAGATGCGGTAGCATTGGACGGTGTCGTTGTTTCTGCCAATCGCAATGAAACAACCCGTCGTTTGGCACCGACATTGGTGAATGTTGTCGATCTGAAAATCTTTGAGAATACCAATTCGACAACTTTAGCACAAGGACTGAATTTTCAGCCGGGAGTTCGCGTAGAATCCAATTGTCAGAACTGTGGCTTCCAGCAGGTACGTATCAATGGACTGGACGGTCCTTATACACAAATCCTGCTGGATTCTCGTCCTATCTTCAGTGCACTTTCCGGAGTATATGGCATCGAACAGATTCCTGCCAGCATGATTGAACGTGTGGAAGTGATGCGCGGAGGTGGTTCGGCGTTGTTCGGTTCGTCTGCTATTGCAGGTACAATCAATATCATCACAAAGGAGCCGATTCGTAATTCGGGTATGTTGTCGCATACTATTACTGGGATTGGCGACGGTGACGCTTTTGATAACAGTACAGCATTGAATGCCTCACTAGTGACGGATGACCAGCGTGCAGGTTTATATATCTTCGGTCAGAACCGTCATCGGTCGGCGTATGACCATGACGGAGATGGATATTCGGAAATACCGAAGATACACGGGCAAACGGTCGGTTTCCGTTCTTTCCTGAAGACAACTACTTATTCCAAATTGACTTTCGAATATCATCACATGGAAGAATTCCGTAGAGGAGGAGATATGCTCAGCCGTCCGCCTCATGAAGCGAATGTGGCTGAGCAGACAGAGCATTCTATCAATGGTGGTGGTATGAAGTTCGATTATTTCTCACCTGACGAGAAACATCGTTTCAATGTATTCGCATCTGCGCAACATATTAATCGTGATAGCTATTATGGAGGTGGGCAGGACCCGAATGCTTACGGAAACACTACTGACCTAAATTGGATGGCAGGCTCACAATATGTTTACAGCTTTGGTAAATGTATTTTCATGCCTTCTGATTTTACTGCCGGAGTGGAATTTAATCAGGACAAACTGGAAGACAATATGTGGGGATACAACCGTACGGTAGATCAGAAAGTAAATATCGGTAGTGCTTTCGTACAAAACGAATGGAAGAATGATCGTTGGGGATTTTTGCTCGGAGGTCGTTTTGATAAACATAACCTGATAGATCATCTCATTTTCAGTCCCCGTGCCAATCTGCGGTTCAATCCGACCAAGGATATCAATCTTCGTTTGAGTTATTCATCCGGTTTCCGAGCTCCCCAGGCTTTTGATGAGGATTTGCACGTAGAAAATGTAGGTGGTAAAGTAGCAATGATTGAACTTGCTGATAATCTGAAAGAAGAAAGATCTCAGAGTTTGAGTGCTTCTGCGGATGTTTATCGGCGTTTTGGCGCTTTTCAGATAAACTTCCTGATTGAAGGATTCTATACTAAATTATCAGATGTCTTTGCTCTTACCGACGGTGAAGTTGTAGACGGAGTTCTGATACGTACACGTCATAATGCACCGGGAGCTCGGGTAATGGGACTTACATTGGAGGGAAAAATGGCTTATCTGAATAAATTCCAGATTCAGGCAGGGGTAACTCTGCAACAGAGTCATTACAGTGAACCGCATACGTGGAATAAGGACGCACCGGCAGTAAAGAAAATGATGCGCACACCTAACACTTATGGCTATTTCACAGCAACCTATACACCGATAAAGCCGTTATCCATTGCGCTTTCGGGTACATATACCGGTTCAATGCTGGTTCCTCACGAGCCAGTCCCCGGATTCCTTGAGAACCCGATTACGGTGAATACAAAAGATTTCTTTGATATAGGTTTAAAGGCGGCTTATGATTTTAAACTTTATAAATCAATGAATCTCCAGATAAATGCTGGCATACAGAATATCTTCAATGCTTATCAGGATGACTTTGATAAAGGTGCAGATCGTGACTCTGGTTATATTTACGGCCCGTCACTGCCGAGAAGTTTCTTTGTAGGAGTAAAGATTAGCTATTAATAATGGTTTAATAATTCTTTTAAGCTCTGAAATCGTCATAAATGGGGATTGTCCGGATATAAAACAATCCCTATCTTTGCTTCGCAGAAAACGCTATTGTTTTTGTTACACAAAACTAACGAATGAGACAACTGTATCGGAATATAATAAAGTTTTTTCTGCCTGTACTATTTATTTCGTACATGGCAGGGATTACTTTGTTTACTCACTCTCATGTAGTAAACGGGGTTACAATTGTCCACTCACATCCTTTTAAGAAGGGCACCGAACACAATCACACGACAGTTGAGTTTCAGTTACTTCATCTATTGAACCAAGTGTTGGTGACAGATAGCGGGTTATTACCTATATTTGTTGTTTCCGTTTTATCATTATTATGTATTCTTCTTATTCGTCCGCAAGGTGCGTGTTATTGCCGGTCTTGTCCGGGTGTTGTCTCTCTTAGGGCACCTCCTGTCCCTTAGTCTACATTTATCGAAATTGCTATTTATTTTTAGAAACAGTACTTATTATTGTTTCCGTTTCCTTTATTACTTTCTGAATTTAAACGATTAAAAGACTAACGACAATGAAGAAATATCTATTAGTCCTGGTCAGCCTATGTTGTGTCTTATCGGCCGCATTCGCTGAGAATCCGGATTACCCTGAGCTGAAAAAATCTGATGCAAATATTATCGGTCATGTATTGGATAAAAAGACGAAAGAACATTTGCCTTATATTACAGTCGCACTGAAAGGCACTACGATAGGAACTGTGACTGATGCAACCGGGCATTATTTTCTGAAGAACCTGCCGGAAGGTAGCTTTGTTCTCGAAGTGAGTTCAGTTGGCTATAAAACACTTACTCGCAACGTTACCCTGAAGAGAGGAAAGACATTAGAGGAAGATTTTGAAATAGAAGAAGATGCGATCGCTTTAGACGGAGTGGTGGTTTCTGCCAATCGCAGTGAAACGACTCGGCGTCTGGCTCCGACTTTGGTCAATGTTGTTGATTTGAAACTTTTTGAAACGACTAATTCTTCAACTCTGTCGCAGGGGTTGAACTTCCAACCCGGTGTCCGTGTAGAAACAAACTGCCAGAATTGTGGTTTCCAGCAAGTCCGTATCAATGGTTTGGACGGGCCTTATACGCAGATATTGATTGATTCGCGTCCTGTGTTCAGCGCTCTTTCGGGAGTATACGGGTTGGAGCAGATTCCTGCCAGTATGATTGAGCGAGTAGAGGTCATGCGTGGGGGAGGATCAGCCTTGTTCGGCTCTTCAGCCATTGCTGGAACAATTAATATCATTACGAAGGAACCTTTACGTAACTCCGGTCAGTTGTCGCATACCATTACTTCTGTCGGAGGAAGTTCCTCGTTTGATAATAACACATCGTTGAATGCTTCTTTGGTGACTGACGATCATCGTGCGGGATTGTATATTTTCGGACAAAACCGTCATCGGTCCGGATATGACTATGACGGCGACGGATTTACAGAACTTCCTGAATTGAAGAATCAAACAGTCGGTTTCCGTTCTTATCTGAAGACAAGTACATATTCAAAGTTGACATTCGAATATCACCATATGCAGGAGTTTCGCCGGGGTGGGGATATGTTGGACCGTCCACCTCACGAAGCCCATATTGCGGAGCAGTTACAACATTCGATAGACGGCGGGAGTTTGAAATATGATTATTTCTCACCAAATGAAAAGAATCGTCTGAGTATCTTCGCGTCGGCTGCCAATACAGACCGTGACAGTTATTACGGTCCCGGGAATGACCCTCTCAAAGCATACGGAAAGACAACAGACCTTATTGCTATGGGGGGTGCCCAATACGTACATACGTTTGATAAATGTCTTTTCATGCCTTCCGATCTCACTGCGGGACTTGAATACAACCGTGACCGGCTGAAAGATAATATGTGGGGATACGATCGTCATACGGATCAGACAGTGAATATTTACAGCGCCTTCCTGCAAAATGAGTGGAAGAATGAACGCTGGAGTATTTTGGTCGGAGGACGTCTCGATAAACATAATATGGTAGATAATATCATTTTCAGCCCACGTGCCAATTTGCGCTTTAATCCTACGCAGAATATCAACTTGCGTTTGAGTTATTCTTCCGGTTTTCGTGCTCCTCAGGCTTTTGATGAGGATATGCATATTGAAAATGTAGGTGGAACTGTTGCCATGATTGAACGGACGAAGAATCTGAAGGAAGAGAAGTCGCAGAGTTTTAGTGCATCCGCAGATATCTATCATCGTTTTGGCGCTTTTCAGACTAATTTTCTGATAGAAGGATTCTACACAAAACTGACAGATGTCTTTGTGCTGGGTGAACCTTATAATCGTGGAGACGGTGTTCTGGTGAAATTACGTAGTAATGGTCCGGGTGCCAAAGTAGTGGGGGTAACGCTGGAAGGGAAACTGGCTTATCTTTCCTTGTTGCAAGTACAGGCAGGATTGACATTGCAGCGTAGCCGATATGATGAACCGCATAAGTGGCATGATGATGTGCCTGCCAAGAGGACGATTTTCCGTACTCCCAATGTGTATGGCTATTTCACCGCTACCTATATTCCGATTAAACCTTTATCAATAGCCTTGTCAGGTACATATACCGGTAGTATGTTTGTGCAACGCATGGATATTACAGCCGAAAATGCTGCAATGGGTGATATGCCCGAACGAAAAGCGGAAGCTGTTAAAACTCCGAAGTTCTTAGATTTGGGCGTGAAACTTGCTTATGACTTTAAATTATATAAAACAGTTGATTTACAACTTAGCGGTGGTGTTCAGAATATTTTGGAAGCCTATCAGAAAGATTTTGATAGAGGAGCAAACCGTGATTCCGGCTATATCTATGGTCCCGCACTGCCGAGAAGTTTTTTTGCAGGAGTGAAGATTAGCTATTAAAACAGTGTATAAAAGATTTGTCTCCAGATAAACATATATAAAAAACAGCTTTCATTTTTCATATCCGCAAAATGAAAGCTGTTATTATTCTAGTAAGAAGGCAGAGTCAATGATTGCAAACCTTTGTGATATCTACGGTAAAACCTTCATCGGTAGACATAAACTTACCTTTCATCTTGAGAAACTCTATAAGTTCATCAATATCCATATTTTCTGCCGAACAAGTATAGAAGCGTTGATCTTCTCCGAACTTTTCACTGATTGCCTTCTTTAATGATAATTCTGAGTAACTATTACCTTTCATCATGTGAAGGACTTCATGAGCATGTAATTGTTCCATAATCTATTTTTTTTGCAAAGATAATACGGGCATATAGATTAAAACTGTAACATATGTGACAAAGGTCAATTATATCTATTAATTATGGTTTATTTATTGTTTTTTCGACCATATCTTTATCTATTCCGAATTTTTCATTTGTCTGGCATTCACCGGCAGGTTCTACGTGTACAAGAATGTCATAAACGTTATCTATGGAACTTTTTATGCTTTTTTCCACCGATTCTGCAATCTCATGGGCTTGTGTGATGGTAATTTGTGGATTAACCTCTATATCGAGGGTAATCATATAAAGATTCCCTATCATTCTTGACCTTACACGGTGCGGGTTGCTTGCGCCGGGGACTTCCTCTACGGCTTCAAAGATCTTGTTATATACATTCACATCTTTAACACCGTCCATTAGTTCGACGTTAGAATCAATAAAGATACTGACAGACGATTTTATAATAAAGAGACTGATTATTAATCCTGTGATTGAATCGAGTATCGGTAGTTTGAATATAAAGGTAAAGACCAGTCCTACCAAAACTCCGGATGAGATAATAACGTCATTACGCATATTGATCGCATTTGCTGTCAGCATGGAGCTATCAATTCTTTTTCCTTGTTTATACTGATAATGGGCCAACAAGAGCTTTCCAATGATAGAGAATACAGTAACATATATCGCAATAGCCGAGGGAACCTCTTTCGTTGCATCCGAAAAGATGTTGGCAACGGAGGATAACAACATTTGCATACCGGCATAAAATATTACGAGCGACAGGATTTTGGTTGCGATTCCTTCCGCCTTCTCATAGCCGAATACATACTTTTTTGAAGGTGGGCGGTTCATGATGCGTGCAGTGAAAATCATTACGATAGAGATGATTACATCGGTTGCCGAATCAATACCGTCACCGAGTACAGCCAAACTACCTACAAATAATCCGATAATGATTTTTGATGCGGAAAGTATGGCGTTGCCAATTGTACTTACCCAGGAAGTTCTGATTAATATTTTCTCTCGTGACATATAATTACTATGTTTATGAAGCGAATATATATTATTTTATAATACTGACCCTCATATTGTTCTTTTTATTATCATAATTTGATATGTGAGAGGACATGGAATCTAATAAATCACTATAATCTTTCTTTCTCCTTTTAGTAGTTTGGATGTTTTAGTTGTATTATATAGATAGTCAATTAAAACAAGACATTAACCCATGAATAGTTAGCCTTTATGTTCAAAAAATTAAGTACCTCTCTGCTGATAGTATTAGTTTATGTTTTATCCTCATGAACATCTGCAGTCAGGCAAGAGATTGCCATTTTACTTACTCCCGTTAGTTTAATGGAACAGTCAGGCAGTTTTGTCTTTAGAGATGAGATGAAGAATACTCCCTGCCTCTAGAGAGAAAGATTGTGAAGCCTGCTGATATTCTCAGAATGGCAATTTGTCACTCAACAAGGTAAAAAGTTCTCGCCTTGGAGTATAATAGGCTTTGAATTGTTCTTGCTGTTGAGTCATAACGTTGCTTATTGTTAGTTTGTTGTTGAGCGAATCGTTTCTTGGTATAACAAGTTCCCATTGGAAAACGTTTCTCCGATTATCTGTCTTTTTAGAAACGATTCTGCTCGGTACAAACTACATACAAACAAAGCTTACAAGGCCAAAGTTATCTTTTAAACAGCAATCTTAATACCTCTTTTTTTGTTGCAATAGCGTTTGCATTGCTGGCAAAGATCATATCCCAGCATTGTTCCTAAAATGAAATCTTCTTCAGCTGTCAATTGATTTAAAGGACGAGTGATAATATGTCGCATAGCTTCCATACATTCGGGTTTACCAAAAAACAGGTTGATTTTATTAGTACCTATCTCCTGTATCATATAGCTGATGTTTTGGTTCTTCAACCGGCGCACGGCAAAGTCTTCATGTTCTTTACTCATTGTATAAAGTACCATGTTACGTATACCTTTCTTAAACTCATAAATATGATTGAGGAAAATCCGGATTTCACCGGGAATGATTCTTTTGGTAGCCATGATGCAAACAATTGTTTATATTAAGGTGAAGGTTAGCTTATTTCTTGTTTTACTTGTTCAGCCCACGCACTGATACGTTCCTCTGTCTGATTGTCTTCGTTGACTTCATCAATTGGAAGTCCGATAAATTTGCCGTCTACGACCGCTATGGAAGAATCGAATGTGTATCCGGCCGTATCTACTGCTCCGCAGAATTTGCAATGCGCGTCTTTCAGGTCTTCATAAATAATCCCGATGGCATCGCAGAATGTATCGCTATATGAGTCGGAATCACCGCAACCGAACAAGGCTACATATTTATGAGACAAATCGCATTTCTTTAAAACATTTACTCCGTCATACCAATCGTCTTGCAGTTCGCCGGCTCCCCAAGTAGAGCTGCCTAGCACAAGTACATCATACTCATTGACTAAAGCCTCTGTAAGTTTAGATACTTCAAAAATATGTGCGGAAGGAACATTTAGTTTCTCTGCAATTCGACGGGCGACGTCTTCGGTTGTTCCGGTTGTGGAACCATAAAATACTCCAATTTTATTCATCTTTGATATTTTTTTAATGTGATGCTGCAAAGATAGGGTACCTTGTAGAAATAGAAAATCCCTATTAATAATGGAATAATAGTCTCATTCTCATCATAAGTGGGGATAAAATAACTATGTTTTTTGATACTTTTATTTAAAATAGCTATCTTTGGGTCGATCAAAACAAACATTATATGAATATGAGAAATTTAAAGTATTTTTCTTTTGGAATCATCAGTCTGATTTTCGCTTCATGTATAGAAGAAAAAAACTTATCTACTCAGAATGAGGAAGATCTGGAAAATGCAGAACTTGGTTTATCTACAGATTTTTCTCTAAAAACAGAGAGGAGCATATCTATTACTGCTACTGACGGAGAAGGAAAAACACAGAAAGGTGTAAAAATGGGGATATTTGCAAGTCAACCTTACACGGGAGAAGGAATTATCTCTGTCGAACCTATTTTTGTTGGATATACAGATGCTTCCGGTAAATTGAATGCGGATGTAGTCGTCGCCAATAATCTTTCTAAAGTCTTTGTTGCTCCACTTACTGCAGGATATGGGCAGGTGCAGGAAGTGGATGTACGGAATGTTAGCTCATTAAATTTTCGTGGAGTTGCTTTCCCGCAGGCTGCTACTGTGACTCGTGCTGCTGCAGATGAAATTCCACAGATTTTTGGTCCAATCAGCGGCCTTTATCAATTATTTATTCCTTATAAAAATGACGAAGTGAATGAGAATGGTATACCTGTTCAGGGAGGTTGCTCGTTGGTGTCAAAAGAACAACTTTCTCCGGCATTGATTAATAAGATTGATAGTTGGTATCCGGAAAAAAAGAATGTTCAGATAGCGGATTTATCAAAGAATTCTGATTTGAGAATTGTTGATGAGGACGGAGCTCAGGTTTGGGTGACTTATGTTGGAGACGGTGGTTTCTGTGTGGATAATCAAACTGTTTATAATTCATTGCTGTATTATAATTATAAAGAGGGAGATTTAAAAAGTGATGTTTATAAACTTCACATGACTATGTTACTGCCTAACACAAATCAGTTGCAATGTCCGTCAGGCTTAAAAGTTCAGTTGCTTTATTGGGATGGCTCAAAATATAGTAAGGTTTTTCCAAATGGTACACGAATCGGGTTTGCCGTTGCGCGTGCCGGATTTAAAAAAGACGGTACTGCTATAACAGATAAACTTGCATATAGTTTTAAGAATACGATGAGTCCTGCCGTTAATGGGGATGTGAATGGAATGTATTACTCTACTCCAGAATTGAATACATGGGGCAAAACTCAAGCAGTAACTCGTGAATTGGACGGCTATAATTGTTGTGTGACAGGTTTTGATATCCGTCCTTTTGGAGACAGGAAGGCTGATTATGATTTCAATGATGTAATGGTAAAGGTAACGGCTACTCCTGAAAAAGCTATTAAGCCGGGTGAAGATATTCCAGTTGATGAAGATGTGACTGTGGCTGAATCAATTCATGGTACGTTAGCTTTCGAAGATCAATGGCCTAATCCCGGTGATTATGATTTAAATGACTTTGTAGTGAACTATACATATAGTGTCTATAAAAATGTGGATAATAAAATTAACGGTATCCAAATGCGGTTTAGACCGATTGCTAAGGGTGCGGCAAGTTATACAAAAATTGGTTTTGGGATAGAACTACCGTTGGCTTCGAATGATATTGATGTAGCAGAAGTAGAGGGAGCTATTTTAGAAAGTGGAGACTCAAACGCTACTTTCATTATTTGGGAAGATATAAGTAAACCTTTTGCTGGTGGTGAAACAGGTTTTATCAATACAGAAAAAGGCTCTTCTTTTGTTTCGGCAGAAGAGTTGGTTGTGACTATCCCATTAAAAGCAGTAACTAGCAATGTTTCTATGATGAAGTTTAATCCGTTTATATTTGTCAATAAGCGTTCGCATGAGATTCATTTAACGGATTTTGCTCCGACATCAAAAATGGATATGAATTTGTTGGGAAACGGGAAAGATTGTTCGGATGTATCGAAAGGTATTTATTTCCGAATGAAAGATATGTATTGTTGGGCATTGGATTTTCCACGAACTTCTGCAGATGAAGCGGCATGGAGATATCCGAAAGAAAAATCATCAGTGGTAAAAGCTTATAAGAATTACAATAAATGGGTAACAAACAAGACAGATTTATCTTGGTTTGACTCTACTATTCCGGGTAATGTAGATGGAAGTGAATTGTATTAATCTGTTTTGGTAATAAGTTAATAAATAAGGGGCTGCTTTTTGAGGCAGCCCCTTATTTATTAACTATGTTTTTTAATGGTGGAATAAACGAATTCCTGTAAATGCCATTGCCATATTATATTTGTCGCAAGTGCTGATAACATGGTCGTCGCGTACAGAACCACCTGGCTGTGCTATGTAGCTGACACCGCTCTTATGTGCTCGTTCGATGTTATCTCCAAAGGGGAAGAAAGCGTCTGATCCCAAAGATACTCCTGTCATTGTGTTCAACCATGCACGTTTTTCTTCGCGAGTCAGTACTTCCGGTTTTTCAGTGAAAAACTGTTGCCATATGCCGTCTGCTAATACATCATCATAATCTTCTGATATGTATATATCAATCGTATTGTCACGGTCTGCACGACGGATTTTTTCAATCCAAGGCAGGTTCATCACTTTCGGATGTTGGCGTAGATACCAGATGTCTGCTTTATTTCCGGCGAGGCGTGTGCAATGAATACGTGACTGCTGTCCGGCGCCAATGCCGATAGCCTGTCCGTCTTTAGCATAACATACAGAGTTGGATTGCGTATATTTTAAAGTGATTAAAGCAATAATCAAATCACGTTTTGCATCGGCAGGAATTACTTGATTCTGTGTCGGCATTTCTTTCAAAAGACTTTCGTCAATTTTCAGTTCGTTTCTTCCCTGTTCGAAGGTTATGCCGAAAACATCTTTGTGTTCAATAGAGTCCGGACGATAAGCCGGATCTATTTTGATTACATTGTATGTACCTTTTCTCTTGTTTTTGAGAATTTCCAATGCTTCGGGAGTATAATCCGGAGCAATCACACCGTCAGATACTTCACGATTAATAAGGCGTGCGGTTTCTTCGTCACAGGTATCGGACAATGCGATGAAATCTCCATACGACGACATACGGTCGGCACCACGTGCGCGTGCATAGGCGGTGGCTAATGGGGACAACTTCACATCATCTACAAAATAAATCTTTTTGAGTGTATCATTCATTTCCACTGCAACGGCAGCGCCGGCTGGACTTACATGCTTAAAGGAAGCGGCAGCCGGTAGCCTGGTAGCTTCTTTTAGCTCTTTCACTAACTGCCAACTGTTGAATGCATCCAACAGATTAATATAACCGGGACGTCCGTTCAGTACTTCAATGGGGAGTTCGCCGTCCTTCATGAAAATACGGGCAGGCTTTTGGTTAGGGTTGCAGCCGTATTTCAGTTCGAGTTCGTTTGCCATATCACTTTAATTATAAATTACTAATTACAATTTAATAGCGACAAAATTACTAAAAAAAGAGTAGCCAGCCTAAACTCCTGTTAGAAATTACTAGCATATAATTAGTATTTAGTAATCCGTAATTAATTGAAATACCTATAAATAGTGATTGTATTTCCGTGAAATATTCCGTTTCTTTGCAGTATCTAAATATAAATAGGCATAAATGGATAATTTACAGAAATATAAACCAACCGATAAGATGATTGATCTTATCAGTGATAACTATTCTTTGTTGCAAGTGATGAGCCGTTTCGGACTTTCGTTGGGATTTGGTGATAAAACGGTCAAAGAAGTTTGTGAACTTAACGGAGTAGACTGTCGGACTTTTCTTATTGTTGTCAACTTTATAGCTGAAGGTTTTTCCCGGTTGGATGGAGATGACGGAGAAATTTCCATTCCAGGATTGATAGATTATCTGCGTCAGGCGCATATTTATTTTCTTGATTTCTCCCTTCCCGCTATTCGTCGTAAACTGATTGAAGCGATAGACTGTTCTCAGGATGATGTCGCTTTTCTTATTCTCAAATTCTTCGATGAATATACAAGGGAGGTGCGCAAGCACATGGATTATGAAGAAAAAACAGTGTTTAAGTATGTGGATTTACTGATTAAAGGGGATGCTCCTAAAAACTACCAGATCAGTACGTTCTCTAAGCATCATGATCAAGTAGGGGAGAAGTTGACAGAACTGAAAAATATCATAATTAAATATTGCCCTGCCAAGGCGAACGAAAATTTGCTGAATGCAGCCCTTTTTGATATTTATGCTTGTGAGGCGGGATTGGAATCCCATTGCAAGGTTGAAGATTATATTTTTGTTCCTGCCATTCTGAAGTTGGAAAGGAGGATAAGAGAAAATGAAAAATAACGAAGTTATTCGAATAGCCATTGCAGAAACTTCTGTAATTATTCGTGGAGGACTGACTGCGGCATTGAAACGTCTTCCTAATGCAAAGGTGCAGCCAATAGAGTTACTTTCTGCTGAGGCTTTGCATGATTGCTTGCGGACACAATGCCCTGAAATGTTGATTGTAAATCCGACTTTTGGCGATTATTTTGACGTAAATAAGTTCCGGGAAGAAGTATCTGGCAAAAAGATACGTTTGATAGCATTGGTCACTTCTTTTGTGGATGCTTCATTGCTAAGTAAGTATGACGAGTCGATCTCCATATTCGATGATCTGGAAACTCTTTCCAAGAAAATTGCCGGTTTGTTGGATATGTCTTCGGAAGAGGATGAAGTGGATAGTCAGGACGCACTTAGCCAACGGGAGAAAGAGATTGTGATCTGTGTGGTAAAAGGTATGACTAATAAAGAAATTGCGGAAAAATTGTTTTTATCGATTCATACAGTGATTACTCACCGGAGGAATATTAGCAAAAAATTGCAAATACACAGTGCAGCTGGTCTGACTATCTATGCTATTGTAAATAAGCTGGTTACGCTTAGCGATGTGAAAGATTTGTAACTACTGAAAGTGTTATAAAACACAAAACCGTTTGCGTACACGAAAATATTTCGTACCTTTGCAGTGCAGTTGAGAAACTGTTAGTTTATAAGGTAAAAGAAAAAGGTTAAAGGTATTAGATTTGACAATTTAAGGTATTAATGGTTTTAGTTCAATAGGAAAAGTTTTAATAGAAGGTAAAAGGATAACGATAGGTAACACGTTTTTAGGTAAAAAGAAGATTAGTTTTCAGGAAAAAAGAGGTAATGAGAAGAAAAGCCCCCAAAGGCTTTTCTGATGCGAGGCGAGTGGTTCCATAGAAGGAATTAGCTCGTTTTTTTATTTGGGGAACAGATTAACGGAGTTATGTTTCCTGATTAATAAAACCTAAAGTCTGTGTAATCTGTGCTTAAAACAAAAACAAAATCCCGACGAAATCGCTTCGGCGGGACTCTATTTCATTTTTACTTAAATGTGGCTACGTAATAAAATTATGACTAATTAATTCAATTCTGATACTGCAAAGATAAAGCGTTTCAGTGGGTGTCACAATCACCTTTATGAGGTATATTGCGTAGCTATTCTCACTATTTATAATTACCGGATACTGTTTTTTCCACCTTTTTCCATTCTTTTGTTTCAAAATCATAGGTTTTGATAACTTTTGCAGGACATCCGGCACATATAGAATAGGAAGGTACGGAATGGCTGACTACGCTTCCGGCAGCTACTACACAGTGCTTCCCTAAAGTCACTCCTGGAAGAATAACTGAGTTAGCGCCTACCCATACGTCATCTTCAATAACAACGGGCTGTGTGTTGACCCCTTGTTCGTCGATCATCTTTTTCACATCCTGATAATTATGATTGAGTCCTGTTACGGTCACATTTTGGGCTAGATTAACGTGATTGCCGATATTGACCGGACCTATAATCGTATTTCTTAATCCGACACGGGTATAATCTCCGATAGTCAAATCACCAACTGCATTATTAAGGCAGGAGAAATCTTCAACCACAGAATATTTTCCTAAAAAGAAATGGTTGAAAGGAGGAAGATCTTTGCGTACACTCCGATAGATCACAGAGCCTTTTCCGCGTTTCAGGTAGATGAAATCAAAGAGGCGTATCCACCAGTTTGGACGAGTTTTGACAGGATGCATAATAAGCCGATACACTGCTTGCTTTAAACTGGGTTTTTCTTTAATTCGTTGCTTAAATGTCTTTTTCTCCATATTGAATGTTTTTTCTTTTTGTCTTCCACCAAATAATCCGGAATAGCCAGACTATAAGTAACTAGTAGGCCGAAGAGTATAAGCCACCAGCCGATAGATAATGTCCAGTTATATCCTGTGATCAGCAATGTCCATACACTGACGAAGATACACATTTTTAGCGGAGAAGGTATCAGATGCTGTACTATTCGGTTACAGAAATTCCAGTTCCCTTCCAAAAGCGAAGGGAAGAAATAAGAGGCTGTTTTTCGGAGGCGTCTCCTATATGGGTGAACCGGACTTGATTGACAGTATACAATAGCATCCGGAAGGTAGTCAATATATACATTCTTCCGAAATAACTTCCGTTCGATATTGGTTTTAGAGCTTCTCAGATTGTTTTGCAACCATTCCAAGTCGATAGCTATATTGGTTCCGGATAAGTTAGACGACAGTCCGAATTGTGTATTTCCAGCTCTGAAAAGGCTGTTCTTTATTTCTTTGCATATAGCACGGAAACGATTACAGAAACCTTTGCGATTTTCAATAACTGTGTGTAATTGAATGGCTTGTATTCCGGCATCATACGCATTGTAGATTTTCTCCAGAAAGAGTGGAGACAGAGAAATGGCTGTGTCTGATAAGATAAGGACCAGTTGATAGTGTTCTCTGTCAAGAGTATTGATTCCTTGATGCAAATCATTGTATGTGAAGAATTCGTAAAATTTTTCACGATAGATTACGGGAAGCGGACTTTCTTCCGGAACGAGGATAGCACAATGGTATTTCTTTTCAGCTTTTGGATAGACAATGCGCTTGAAGTGCGATGCAACTGCCAATACAAAGAGGTATAGAATAACAATCCCCACGAAGAAGAATACTAGGTCATCTATTATGTAAATGTAGGTGCTCATCGTCTGTAAAAGGTTATACGTTCTCTTTTTGAATAAATGCAGTAACTGTTTTCAGAATAATTTTGATGTCCAACCAGAAAGAGAATGTCTTTGCATACTTGATATCCAACTGTTTGCGTTCTTCCGCAGATAACTTGCCGGCTTCACCTCTTTTTTCTACTTGCCATAGCCCGGTAAGTCCTGCCGGTCCCATAAAGCGGTCGATATGTTCATCACTAGTTAGTAATTCGGCTTCGTAGAGTGGGAGAGGGCGATTACCTACTATGGACATATCTCCTTTTAAGATATTAATAAGCTGTGGTAATTCGTCAATACTATATTTACGAATGAAGCGCCCTATCTTCGTTATTCTAGGATCATTTTCCAACTTGACAAAAGCATTACTTTTCTCTTTCGATTTTTTGTGAATATAATCTTCTTCGGAAATAACGAAATCATCAGATATCAGGAGAATTTCTTCTTCGTCCACTTTTTGAATTTCTTCGGTCTCTTGCTCTTCTCCCCAAATATCTTCTTCTTGTTCTTCCTCTTGCTGATACTGGTTGAGCGTATTGAAATCCTTCAAATGTTTGTCGGCATCGGTATACATGGACCGAAATTTGAGAAAATCAAAAATCAGATAATTGCTTCCTACACGTTTGGATTTGTAAATAATAGGACCTTTGCTTTCTAGGCGGATAGCCAGTGCTGTGAGTATGAGAAGTGGGGAAAGACATAACAATGCCATTCCTGAAAAGACGATATCAAAAGCTCTTTTCCATAAAGGTAGGCGGAAAGCATTCAAGTTTTGCGTCTTGAGTTGAAGTGCCTGTATCTTTTGATCTTTTCTATGTTTCAGGAAGGTTGACAGAGCCTGCAAGGATTCCGGATTCGTTTCGTATTTAATGGTATTATTTATACCGGCTTTGAGATATTCTGGAGCTTCTTCTTTAGATAAAGAATCAATGACGAGTACCATATAAAGTCCCGGATACTTTTTGCGCATATAATGAATATTTGCAATATCTTGGGATAGATTTATCTGTTCGAAAAACAGAGCTGTATCGTATTTTTCCCGTATCTTGTCTAGTACCTTAATTGCTTGATTACAATTAGATGCTGCATAAAATACCCCTATGCTAAGTTTAGAGAATAGGTTTATAGTCTTGCTATCTTTGCCTATGTAAACAAAATATTGCATATAGAGGATCTGGTGTTAATCGATAATCTTTTTGATTCGAATTTTGAGTTCTAGTGGATTGAATGGCTTTAAAATATAATCTTCCGCTCCTTCTTCCAGCAATCTGATTCTTTCGGTTGTACTTTCTTCACTAGATAACATAACGATAGGTATTGACTTGAATAACTCGTTATTTTTCATATATCTTAGAAATTCGTCACCTGTCATTAACGGCATACGGATGTCTGAAATGATAAGATCAGGTACGTTACCTTCATTCAACCATTCTATTGCTTTAATGGGATCTTCCAAATAGGTAAAATCATAATCCTTACCTAGGTATATACCGGCAACTTTTCCAATAGTCGCTTTATCATCGACTAGTAATATTTTTTTCTTCATACGAATAGACCTTTCTATCGCTTGCTTTGTTATTGATTTATAGATTAGCTTACTGTCACAGATTATTTATGACAGTTTGCAAATATAGATATTATTTTAGAATAATCTCTCAATATTGACAAGTAAAATTCGTGATATATATTTATTTTATCTAATAAATCTCTCAGTGCGATGTTCTAATAGAAAAACACGGATTTCATCAATATGAAATCCGTGTTATCAATAGATATTTGGTTGTTATTTGTACACTTTAGATGAATCGAATGTTTTCCACCATTCCTGATTCTTAACACCACCGCTAGTTACCCAATCTGTAAACAAGGAATAAACAGTTTTTATATTTACATATTCTAAAGCCCACTTGAAGTCAGTAGGGACCATGATTCCCCATGCCAGATTGTCTTTACTGATGTAATATTTCTTACCGGAAACAGAACTATTATCATTATTTCCTCCAAATAAATCAGTATTAGCTAGTTTGGTTGGTTGATAGCCGATAACATGAATTTCTTTACGATTATTTCTATTTCCTTCCACAAAAATGAAAACATTCAGTTTGTTGATGTTTAATTCATCCGGAGAAATCGGATTGCTGAGTTTTATGGTGAAACTGATGTTCTTAACATTCGTATTGTTTGAATGATTGGCAAAGGTGTTAATTTGTTCATACCGATCTCTTCCCAATGCTTTGTGCGCATCGTCGAATAACGGAATAACTGCATAATCTTGTCCGTTCTCAATCTTATTACTGTTCAGGTTGAAGCTTTTGATAAGAGAGTTGTCACTAAATTCAACAGGTTGCATAATTGCGCTGGCAGGAACACCGTCCAACATGATAGCAGCTCCAATACTTTTAGTAGCTCCGGTAGCGGCTAAATCGATGCTTAATTTGAATTCTTCCACTTTATTATTCTTATTGAGAGAAATCGTTCTTTCTTTGATAATCATGACTAAATCATTCATATCATAGTCTCCATATAATGGCCATTGATCTTCAAATAAATATGCATAATTATGTGTATCATCCACTATGATCGGGAATTTAGGTTCCTCTGGTTCTTCTCCCTTATTTCCTTCGTTCTTTGTTCCTGTACAAACTTCGATAGTTACTTTGGATTCTCCTATTTTTGTAATATATGCGCCGTTCTGTACATGAAAATTAGTCCAATGTGGACTTTTCTCTACATGATTATCTGATTCAATAGCCAAATTGCCGTCATAAGTAAATCCTTGACCGGCTATAATGGGAGATTTTATCATAGAGGTGTTTTCACCTTTTCCATAGAACGTAGCATAACCAGGAGGTATATCCAGTCTTGTAGTTGCTTCCAGCATAGAGCCGTTATTCAAGTTAACAACTCCGTTTTGGAACTCCATTTTAGGTGCCTTGATATATCCTTGGGTTAAGTTTAACTTAATTCCGTTTGCGTAGAAGGAAATAGTGGCTTCCATACTGCAACTATTGTTGACGGTAGGATTAGTGAAACTGATCGTCTCAAAAATGATTATATTTTTGTTTGTGATAACAGCATCTGAGTTTGCAATCATTTTTTTTCCATAAATCTCTCCGTTATTTTCTAATGAGAAATTAGACGGAAGGTTAAACTCTCCTTCAAGTTCAATCTTATTGTCGTTGATAATTTGGGTATTTGAATTAATTGCTATGTCCTTGCTTGTTATAGTACCTCCGTTGTAGAGTGTAGCTCCCGAATGTAATGTCATAGTGTTTGTAACTGATACATTACCCCAGTTTCTTAATGCCGCAGGTGCTCCGTTAGTAAATGATATATTTTCGGCTTCAACGTTTCCTTCATCCATGACAGTCAGCATGGAGTTTCTTATAAAAGTCATCACTCCGGATGCTTTTATTTTAGCATTGTCCATAACAATGATTTCAATACCATTCTGGAACTGGAATGTAGTCGGAATTGTCCATGTTGCATCAACGTAAACTTTGGTTTTAATCTCACCGTCATATCCGTCAAATTTGAATGTACCGTTATAGTCAGAGGTAATTTTATAGGAAGCGTCACGCAGTAAAGTTGTTCCTTGCATTTCTGTAATTTCTTTTGCTTCACTTGGTATGGAAGTATAAACCGGTTTCTCGGGTGAAACAGCTCTTGTGGTAGCGGTACGGCTCATTAACACTCTGTTTTGAGCAGCAGATTCTTGATAGTAGAGTTTACAGGTAAAGTTGTCATTATCTTCCGGCACATCAAACAGATATACCTCTACACGTCCTCTGGGATCAGTCTGCTTTATATAAATACCTTTTTGCGTAGGTAGCAGAGTGATAGCAGCTGTAGCTTTAAAGTTATTCTCTTTATTTGCTGTCCTTGTAGCCAGTACAGATGCGTTTTCATTAGTAAGAGGATCTTCTGTATATATTTCTACTAAGTAGGAATATAACCCTCCTTCTTCATCTTTAACTTCGACTGTGACATTTTCTGTTTTGATTGTGCTCCAATCAAAACCATCAGGAGCAGCAAAACCGTCTCCCATTGGGTTGGACGTTTCGTAGGAGGGATCATACAAATCCTTCCCCGAGTCAACACAACTAAACAGGATACCTCCCATTGCTATTGCAATGATTGGCATGAAATGAATTGTTTTTTTCATCATAATTAATATTGCTTGATTGTTTGTAACCAAAATCTAATGCAAAAATAGCCGCATGTCTTATATTTAGGCTGTATTTTCTGTTATTTTATGTAGGAAAAACAATTGAATTTCCGTTTCGGTTCTATTTTAGCTCTAGTAGGTGCGATTAAGACTTTTTATATGATAAGAAATCCCTTGATTTTCAAATCTACAGATATATCAGATTTGAGAATCAAAGGATTATAATAATCGAATGGGTGTCTTAAGACTTGGTGATTTCTCCTATTAAACAGGAGTTCATTTTGTATCGTATATCTTTGTTGGGCAGTCCGTGTCCTAATAGAAACATTAGTTTTGTTATAGCACATTCAGGGGTACTGTCGTATCCGCTGATAACACCTGCTTCCAAGAGATGCATTCCGGTTTCGTAACGTCCCATTTCGACTGCTCCGGAAGCACATTGGGTGATGTTGACAATGATAATGCCTCGTTCAGTAGCCTCCTTTAATTGACGGATAAACCATTCTTTTTGCGGTGCATTTCCTGAACCGAAAGTTTTCATTACCACAGCTTTTAATCCGGGAACATGAAGGAGTGAAGTTACAATACTCTCTTGAATACCAGGGAAAAGGGTTAAAATAACCACATTGTTATCAAATAAGTAATGCGGCTTTAACGGCTTCGTAGGGTCTGGTTTACGAATGAGGTTGGGCTCGTATTTAATGTGTATGCCAACTCGTGCCAAAGGCGGGTAATTGAAAGAGCGAAAAGCATTAAAGTTTTCTGCATTGATTTTGGTGGTACGATTACCACGCATCAGATGATTTTCAAAGAAAATGCATACCTCCGGAACGATAGCAGTGCCATCCGGATTTTTTGCAGCAGCGATTTCAATAGCAGTGATGAGATTTTCTTTCCCGTCTGTACGCAAAGTTCCGATAGGGAGTTGGGAGCCGGTGAGGATCACAGGCTTACTCAGATTCTCAAGCATAAAACTTAAGGCGGAGGCTGTATATGCCATTGTATCTGTTCCGTGAAGAATCACAAAACCGTCGAAATAATCATAATTGTAATTGATGATTTTTACCAGTTTTGCCCAGTAAGCAGGCTCCATGTCCGAAGAATCGATAGGAGGATTAAATTGATAGGAGGAAATGCGATAGTTGAATCTTTTTAGCTCAGGAACGTGCTTGAGCAGATGATCGAAATTAAAGTTTTCTAGCGCACCAGTTTCCGGGTTTTCTATCATTCCGATAGTTCCACCCGTGTAAATTAACAAAACGGAAGGAGTTTCTGCTCTCATAATTGTTGAATTACTGTTAAAACGCTGACAAAGATATAGATTAATTGCGAATTATGGATAGTAAATGATAAATTTGTTTGTATTTTAGCGTAAAATGTTATAATATTGAATATTTATGCGGATGTATGCTAGGAATTAAAAGGAAAAGCAGGGTAAGTAGCTAAAGTAGTAACTACTTACTCCTGATTACTTCTATAAACTTACTTCAGTGCTTCTTTCAGTTTGAGAATAGCTTTTTCCGGGTCTTTTTCTTCTTCGAGCAGGGTGACGAATCGACTACCTATAATAGCTCCTGAAGCATGTTCGCAGGCAGCCTGGAAAGTTGCCTTGTTAGAAATTCCGAATCCTACCATTAATGGGTTTTTTAGATGCATATCTTCAATCTTCTTGAAGTATAACCGTTTTTGTTCATTGAAATCCTGTTGAGCTCCGGTAGTGGCTGCCGATGAAACCATATAAATGAATCCGTCTGTATGTGCATCAATCTCACGTACACGTTCTTCGCTGGTTTCGGGGGTGATAAGCATAATCACTTTAATGCCGTAACGTTCGGCAATGATGCGATAGCGTTCCTGGTAATCATGGAAGGGAAGGTCAGGAATAATAACACCGTCGATTCCGCACTCCACGCATTTGCGACAGAAATTTTCGAATCCGAACTGCATAATCGGGTTTAAATAGCCCATTAATACTAATGGGATTTTTACATCCCGGCGGATGTTACGTAATTGTTCAAAAAGTACCTTTAGGGACATTCCGTTGCGTAATGCTTGAGTTGCGGCATTTTGAATGACAATACCGTCTGCCATTGGGTCACTGAAGGGGATTCCGACTTCGATCATGCTGACACCATGCTTTTCGAGGGTACGGATCACATCGGCAGTACCGTCCAAAGTTGGATCACCTGCACAAAAATAAATGGAAAGTAAATCTTTCTTATTGCTATTGAAGAGTTGGTTAATTCTGTTCATGACTTAAAAAAATTAAATTTATCATTTTAGTTCATTTAAAAATGTCCGGATTCGTACCGGATCTTTTTTCCCCGGTTCCAATTCAAAACGGCTGTTCAGGTCGTAACCGGCGAGACGTGGATGTTTGAACTCCTTTAGTGCGTTGGCGCTGTAAGAGTTGATGCCTCCGCTAAGAAGGAAAGGAAGGAGACCGTTATAGGTATGCAGAATATTCCAGTCGAACAAGTTACCGGAGCCGCCGTATTGTTCGCATTTGGTATCGAACAGGAAAAGGTCACAGACTTTCTCATACTTATATACATTTTTCAGATCTTTCGGATGGGATATAGAAAAGGCTTTGATAATTTTTATCCCCATGGAATACAATGACCGACAGTATTCCGGTGACTCATTTCCATGTAGTTGCACATAGTTTAGTCCGAAACGGTCAGCATACATACTGACAATCTGCTTGTCTTCGTTCACAAAAACACCGACACGGTGGGTGTGGATAGGCAGATAAGCCGGAAGCTCATAGACATACCGGGGAGATTTGGGATAGAAGATAAATCCCAGCATATCTATATCTTGGAGCGATTCTATCTCCTGTATGTTTTCGGCTTCGCGCATACCGCATACTTTGATGATTTTTCCGTTGACCATAAATCTTCTGTTTTGAATAATTGATTTATTGTATAGCTTGCAGGAAATTCCCTAAGGTGTTTCCCGGTTGTGTAGTTCTCATAAATGTTTCTCCGATCAGGAATCCTCGGAATCCGGCTGTTTGCAGACGTTTTACAGTTTGCGGGTCGGAGATTCCACTTTCGGATACCAATACTGCATCTTGGGGAAGTTGTCCGGCCAGCCGAAAAGAGTTTTCCACATCAGTGAAGAATGTTCCTAAATTCCGATTGTTGATTCCCACCATATCTATTTTCTCATTAATATAAGTTAACTCCTCGGAACTGTGAATTTCTAGTAGTACTTCCAGACCTAAATCGTGTGCTTTCTTCACAAGTTCATTGCATTTTTCCGGTTTCAAAGCAGCGGCAATGAGAAGTACAGCATCTGCACCAACAATTTTAGCTTGATAGAGTTGGTATTCGTCAATGATAAAATCTTTTCTAAGAATCGGAATATCTACCAAAGGACGTGCAGCGCGAATGTCTTTCAAGTTCCCTCCGAAAAACTTCTCATCCGTGAGGATAGAGAGCGCAGAGGCCCCCGCAGCCGCATAAGCCGGAGCTATTTCTTCCGGACGAGCCTCCTGCTTTATCCAGCCTTTGGACGGAGAACGACGTTTGAACTCTGCTATAATTCCCGGAGACGAGGAAATTAATGCCTGTTTCATGGAACGGGAAGACGGCATTTCACTAATTCCTTCCTGCAACTGCTCGATAGAAATCGCCTGTTTTTGCAGATCTACTTCAAATCGTTTATTTGCTATGATTTCGGATAATATATCTTTCATATTTTAATTATTGAGTTCAATAAACTTCTTTAATGTATTCAGTGCCCTTCCGCTTTCTAGTGATTCTTTTGCAAGAGTGATACATTCTTCAATAGTCTTTTCCGGACAAATAACATGAATGGCAAAAGCCGAATTAACTACTACTACATTTTTTTGAGCTTCAGTTGCTGTATTATTCATGATATTATCGAAAATTTTGGCAGCCTCTTTCGCTGTCTGACCGCCGTCCAGGTCAATGTCCCTGTAACGGGAGAATCCGAGGCTTTCGGGAGTATAAATCTTTTCGTTGCCACTCGTTGCTACCTTAAATTCATTCGTCAGAGAAATTTCATCATATCCGTCCAAGCTATGAACAACGGCAAATTTGGTTTTACTTTCCTGATAAGTATAAGTATAGAGGCGTAATAACGGAAGATTGTAAACTCCCAAAAGTTGATAAGCCGGTAATACTGGATTTACTAACGGGCCGAGCATATTAAAAAAGGTACGCACGGCAAGTCCTTTGCGAACCGGAGCGACCGCTTTTAATGCCGGATTAAACAACGGAGCGTGCAGATAAGCAATGTTACATTGTTCCATGCTGCGGCGCAACTGATCTATATCGTCGGTGAACTTTACACCATGTTGTTCCATTACGTTACTGGCGCCACTAACAGATGTTGCTCCGTAATTACCATGCTTCACGACCGGGAAACCTGCTCCGGCTACCGTGAAGCAAGATGCTGTGGAAATATTGAACGTGTTTTTCCCGTCACCACCGGTTCCTACAATATCTATCGGCGCAAATTCGCTTAAATCAACCGGAACGCGCATTTCCAACAATGCATCGCGGAAGCCGCATAATTCTTCGACTGAGATATTGCGCATTAGAAAGACAGTGATGAGTGAGGCCACCTGTACATCGTTATATTTTCCTTGTGCGATATTTTGTAAGATAGTACGGGCTTCATCACGTCCCAGATATTGATGCTCGAAAAGCTTGTATAGAATCTGTTTCATAAATTTAATCGTTTAAGAAGTTCTTGATAATTTCTTTTCCTTGCGGAGTTAATACTGATTCGGGGTGGAATTGTATCCCGTGCACATCATAGGTCCTATGGCGCAATGCCATGATTTGTCCTTCCCGGCTTTCTGCCGTTATTTCCAGACAGTCAGGAAAATCCTCCCGGCTGACCACCCAAGAGTGATAACGTCCTACGGGAATTTCTTTTCCCAGCCCTTCGAATAATACATCTTGTCGTAGGATACTGACCGGGGTCTGTACACCGTGATATACCTCTTTCAGATTCTCCAGTCGTGCACCGAAAGCCTCGCCGATAGCCTGATGTCCTAGACAGACACCTAAAATACTTTTCGTGGCTGCATACTTTTTGATAATAGGCAACAATAAACCTGCTTCTTCCGGGATACCCGGCCCGGGAGACAAGATGATTTTATCGAATCGTTCCACATTATCAAGTCCTATTTGATCGTTGCGGACTACTTCTATGTCCTTAGCACCTAATTCTTTCACTGCGTGCAATAAGTTGTAGGTGAAAGAGTCGTAATTATCTAAAAGTAATATTTTCATTTTATGATTATTGTAAAATTGTTGCTTAAACAGGTTACTTTATTTTTTCTGCTTAGTTCTTTAATTGAACGGCTAAATCAATCGCCTTTTTCAGTGCTCCCAACTTATTGTTGACTTCTTGCAATTCGTATTCATCCTGACTCCGTGCCACAATACCACCTCCTGCCTGAAACCACAATTCATTGTTGCGACTGACGAAGGTACGGATAGTTATGGCTTGATTCAATTCACCGTTTAATCCGATAAAACCGATACAACCACCGTAAGCTCCGCGATTGTGAGGTTCTATCTCACTAATTAACTGCATGGCACGTACTTTGGGCGCGCCGCTCAAAGTGCCGGCAGGGAACGTATCAATAAAAGTTTTTATCTTGTCCGCATCCTCGTTCAATTCACCACTGACACGGCTAACCAAGTGGATGACATGACTGTAATATTGTGGCTCTTTATAGAAAAGTACCTGTACATCATGACAATTACGTGACAAGTCGTTTCTGGCAAGGTCTACCAGCATAACGTGCTCCGCATTTTCTTTGGGGTCAGCCAGTAATGCTTCTGCCAGTTCACGGTCTTTCACGATATCGCCACTCCGGCGTGTTGTTCCGGCAATCGGATCGATATAAGCATGGTTGCTTTCAATCTTGCAGTGTGTTTCCGGTGAAGAACCGAAGATTCGATATCCTCCGAAATCGAAATAGAAAAGATAAGGGGAAGGGTTAATGCTGCGGAGTGCCCGATATACTTTGAAATCATCTCCGGTGTAAGGCTGAATGAACCTCCGGGAAAGAACGATCTGGAATACATCGCCACGCATACAGTGCGCAATACCTTTGCGGACGTTGGCTTTGTGTTCTTCATCTGTGATAGGGCTGGTAACGGGACCTGTCACAGAAAAATTGTAAGAAGCATAATTCCGGTTTTCAATAGCTGCTTCCAGTTCCGGCAGGCCGCTTTCTTCCCCTTCGGCCAACATCTCTACGAGTGTCAATTCATTTTTGAAATGATTGAAGACAATTATGTATTTGTATAATATATATAATAAGTCCGGTGCATCATTCTGTTCATCGTGGCTCTCTTTAACGGGAATATGTTCGAAGTATTTCACGGCATTGAAAGTCGTGTATCCATAAAGTCCGCATACATTCTTATTTTCTCCGGTCACTTGGAATTGATTGATGAATCGGTTCATTGCCTTTTCTACGGTGAATGTTTTCGTCAGCGGTTCTTCCGTGCGGCTATTGTCCGGATAGTTGGCTGTGACTATACCACTGTTCATACCGATATTTGCCAGTGGACAAAGGGCGATGAATGACAGTGAATTTTCTCCGGCGTGATAATCGGAACTCTCCATTAATGCAGATTGCGGATACATATCACGCACTTTCAGATAAATGCTGACCGGAGTATACATATCTCCCAACACCTGTTTACTGTGGGTAGTATAATTGAATGTTTTCATTTTGATTACAAATTACAAGTTACAAATTACTGTGAACTAATTGTCCTGTTTTTCTTCGTTAAAGGATAAATAAGTCTCTATATCCTTGTCGCCACGTCCGGATACAGTTAATACGACTACATCTTCCGGTTTGAATTTCAACTTTTTTAAAGCGCCAAGCGCATGAGCTGATTCCAGTGCGGGGATAATTCCTTCAAACTTAGTCAGTTCATAAGCAGCTTCTATGGCTTCGTCATCGTTTATTGCCAGAACGTTGGCGCGTCTTTGTGCGGCAAGATTCGCGTGTATCGGTCCGATTCCCGGATAATCGAGTCCGGCAGAAATCGAATAAGGTTCCTCAATTTGTCCGTCTTCGTTTTGGATAACGTAAGTACGTGCTCCGTGGATAATTCCCATTTTGCCAAGTTGAATGGTAGCTGCGGTCATTCCGGTTTCTATTCCCTTGCCTCCGGCTTCTGCCAGGACGATACCTACCCGCTCATCGTTGATATAATGATAAATAGTTCCGGCAGCATTACTTCCTCCTCCTACACAGGCTATCAGGTAGTCGGGGTAATCGCGTCCCTCTTTTTCTTGAAGTTGCTTTTTGATTTCTTCACTGATAACGGATTGCAGACGTGCCACCATATCCGGGTAAGGATGAGGTCCTACAGTAGAACCGATGATATAATAAGTGTCGGCGGGATGACAGCACCAGTCGCGGATAGCTTCGTTGGTAGCGTCTTTCAGTGTCATGTTCCCGGAGGTGACAGGGGTTACGGTAGCTCCCAGCATTTTCATTTTCTCAACGTTGATGTGCTGGCGTTCCACATCCGTTTTTCCCATGTATACGATACATTCCATATTCATTAGTGCACATACGGTAGCGGTAGCCACTCCATGTTGGCCGGCGCCGGTTTCGGCGATGATGCGCTTTTTTCCCATGCGGCGTGCCAATAGAATCTGTCCGATAGTGTTGTTGATTTTATGGGCACCTGTATGGTTCAAGTCTTCCCGTTTCAGATATAATTTGCAACCATATTTTTTCGAAAGGCGCCTTGCCGGATAGAGTGGGGAAGGACGTCCTACGTAATCACGTAACAACTGTTCGAATTCTTTCTTGAATTCCTCACTCTCAAGTACTTCGAGGTACTTATTCTTCAGTTCCTCTACACATTTGTGGAGAATTTCCGGTACATAAGCACCGCCGAACTCTCCGTAATAGCCATCCTGGTCAACTAAAAAACTTTTCATAATCCTATCTATTTTTATATGTTATTTTTTTCGATGTTTAGAAACGGGCAAATAAAAAAGCCCTGCCGCAAGTTGCGACAGGGCTCTTTCAAATCTGTTATATCTTTAATGAGGTATATACATACGAGCGCTGCTCCCTTACGACTGTCGGAGTTGTAACGGACGCCACCACCAATATGTATTTACTAATATAGTTCTCATTGTCATTTGTTATTTAATGGGAGCAAATATAGACACTTTGTTTGAAACAACAAACAAAAAATGACTTTTTTTCATTTTCCCCTTCATTTTTCTGATATAGAACAATTTTCCCCCTGATCTGTTCTTATAAATACTGAATATTTAAACAGAAAACAATTATGAAACAGAGAAAAGTATTAGTAGGTATCGCTATTGCCATTTTCGTTATATTATTACTTTATTGGTTGTTGGTAGCAGAAGATATGAAACCTTGGTTGTCGGCTATGGTTCCTTCTCTTACGCAGCAATTCATAGCCTGATTCCGACAAGGTTTCAGATAATTCGTGTATATTTGCATGAAACATGAAAAGTGAATAATAACCGAAATAATAACAATAGACAAGATATGGAAAATTTTATCTTTCAAAATCCCGTCAAACTGATAATGGGGCGCGGGATGATTGCCCGATTGGCGAAAGAAATTCCGTCCGACAAACGTATCATGATTACTTTTGGCGGTGGAAGTGTAAAGAAAAACGGGGTATACGATCAGGTGAAGGAAGCACTGAAGAATCATTATACCGTTGAATTTTGGGGGATTGAACCCAATCCTGCTATCGAAACTCTCCGCAAAGCGATTGCTTTGGGAAAAGAAGAGAAGGTAGATTATTTATTAGCTGTTGGTGGTGGTTCCGTGATTGACGGTACAAAATTAATCTCTGCCGGGTTATTGTATGACGGTGATGCTTGGGACTTGGTGCTTGCCGGATGTCCCGCTACCCACACTGTACCTCTTTCCACTGTGTTGACGCTTCCCGCTACCGGTTCGGAAATGAACAATGGAGCAGTGATCTCACGTCGTGAAACCAAAGAAAAATATCCTTTTTATTCCAACTATCCGTTATTCTCTATTCTTGATCCGGAAGTAACATTTACTTTACCTCCTCATCAAGTGGCTTGTGGATTGGCGGACACATTTGTACATGTCATGGAACAGTATATGACTACTCCCAGACAAAGCCGTGTCATGGACCGTTGGGCAGAAGGACTCCTGCAAACTCTTATAGAAATAGCTCCGAAAATCCGTGAGAACCAGCATGATTATCAACTTATGGCTGACTTTATGCTTTCGGCTACAATGGCATTGAATGGATTTATAGCTATGGGAGTATCGCAGGACTGGGCAACTCACATGATAGGACATGAAATCACTGCATTGCACGGGTTGACACACGGACATACGCTGGCGATTGTACTTCCCGCTACATTGCAAGTGCTTCGGGAAGCCAAAGGAGATAAACTTGTGCAATATGGTGAGCGCGTATGGGGAATAACTTCGGGTACAAAAGAGGAACGAATAGATGAGGCAATCCGCTGTACGGAACAATTCTTCCGTTCATTGGGGTTGACTACACGCCTGCACGAAGAAAACATCGGCCAGGAGACGATTCTTGAAATTGAACGCCGCTTCAATGAGCGAGGAGTAAAATATGGAGAAAATGGAAATGTGACAGGTGCTGTGGCTCGTAAGATATTGGAAACTGCACTATAATTTCTTTTCCTATAAGAAATAATAACTGCCTTGTGACTTTTATCAGAAAAGTATACAGGGCAGTTTTTTATTGTTCAATCGTATCGTGTATTGGCACCCCAAAGCAATACGGGAATATCTTGTTTGATATTAAAATGACGTCATTTAAACCAAAAATAATTTTAATTTGTTTTCTATAAGGGGGAAGAAATATCTATATTTGTTCACTCAAGTTTTTGATATCATCGAAATAAAACATTCATTTTATTTTATTACTTATGTTGATAACCATTATTATTCTCGTTCTTTCGGCTATCTTTTTTGTAAATGGTAAAATCCGTTCGGATATTGTAGCGTTATGTGCGCTGGTTGCTTTACTTGTCTTTCAGATATTAACTCCTGATGAAGCCCTTTCGGGTTTCTCCAATTCGGTAGTTATTATGATGATCGGACTGTTTGTGGTAGGAGGTGCTATTTTTCAAACAGGGTTGGCAAAGATGATAAGTTCGCGTATTCTTAAACTTGCGGGAACGAGTGAAATTCGTCTGTTTCTATTGGTGATGTTGGTGACTTCAGCTATCGGTGCATTTGTCAGCAATACCGGAACAGTAGCGTTAATGCTTCCTATTGTGGTTAGTCTGGCGATGAGTGCCGGGATGAATCCGAGCCGCTTGCTGATGCCGTTGGCATTTGCAAGTAGTATGGGAGGCATGATGACATTGATTGGTACTCCGCCGAACCTTGTGATACAGAACACATTAACTTCGGCAGGACTCGAACCGCTTTCTTTCTTCTCTTTTCTGCCTGTTGGCATTGTTTGTGTGATTGTCGGTACATTGGTATTGATGCCGCTTAGTAAATGGTTTCTGTCTAAAAAAGGACAGAAGAATGACAGTAACCGTTCAGGAAAATCGTTAAAGCAGTTGGTCAATGAATACGGGCTTTCCAGTAACCTGTTTCGTTTGCAGGTGATAGGGGATTCCCGACTCTTGGGAAAAACGATTATTGATTTGGATATACGACGCAAATATGGATTGAATATAATGGAAGTCCGTCGTGGGGATGCATCGCAACATCGTTTCCTGAAAACTATCACGCAGAAATTTGCGGCACCGGATATGGTTTTGCAAGTAGAAGATATTCTGTATGTGACAGGAGATTTTGAGAAAGTACAACTGTTTGCTGAAGATTATTTGCTCGATATATTAGGTGACCATGCTACCGAGGAAACGAAAAATACAACTAGTTCTCTTGATTTTTATGATATAGGTATTGCTGAAATAGTATTGATGCCTGCGTCTAATTTGGTAAACCAGACAATTAAAGAAGCCGGATTCCGTGATAAATATAATGTGAACGTTTTAGGTATCCGTCGTAAAAAGGAATATCTGTTACAGGATTTGGGAAATGAGCATATTCATAGTGGCGACGTGCTTTTGGTACAAGGCACTTGGGGAAATATCGCCCGTCTTAGTAAGGAAGACTCTGATTGGGTGGTATTAGGTCAGCCTTTAGCCGAAGCTGCTAAAGTAACTTTAGACTATAAAGCTCCGGTGGCTGCTGCTATCATGGTGTTAATGGTGGTAATGATGGTATTTGATTTTATCCCGGTTGCTCCGGTTACGGCTGTTATGATTGCGGGTATATTAATGGTACTGACAGGGTGTTTCCGTAATGTAGAGGCCGCATACAAAACGATAAATTGGGAAAGTATTGTACTCATTGCAGCAATGTTGCCTATGTCGTTGGCATTGGAGAAAACAGGAGCGTCGGAGTATATATCCAATACATTGGTGAGCGGATTGGGTTCCTATGGACCATTGGCTCTGATGGCGGGTATCTATTTTACTACTTCATTGATGACTATGTTTATCAGTAATACGGCTACTGCGGTACTGCTGGCACCTATTGCTTTGCAAAGTGCTATACAAATCGGGGTTAGCCCGATTCCTTTCCTGTTTGCTGTGACAGTGGGGGCAAGTATGTGTTTTGCTTCTCCATTCTCTACGCCGCCTAATGCATTGGTAATGCCTGCCGGACAATATACTTTTATGGATTATGTGAAAGTAGGATTACCGTTACAGATTATCATGGGAATTGTGATGATATTTGTTTTACCTTTGATCTTCCCTTTTTGATTGAAAAAGAAAAAAACAGGAAGGCTGTATTGAAAAATGCAGCCTTTTTTTATTTAATATCTGCAAATACAGTTATCTTTGCACCGTCCATGACCGATGATTGAGAGGGTTGTGGATGTTTTTGCGCATAAATAAAACGAACTAAAGCATTAAGGGATTATGAAACAAAACATTGCAAAAGTATTAACCTTTTCTTTATTGGCAACTTCTGCCGTTTTTATCAGTTGTGTGGATAATGAGAAAAATCTGTTTGATGCAGAACAACTGAGACAGATTTATGAAGAAACTTTTCCGGTAAAGAATATCGATCCTGACGGAGACTGGACTATGTCCCGTAGTGTAACTGCACACGTGACGGTTAATGGAGATTTAGGAGAGGATTATCCGATACGGATATTTGATGCGAATCCTTTAAGTCCGGAAAGTAATGCCAAACTTTTAGCAGAAGGTGTTGCAAATAGAAGTACATCTTTTAATGTTGTAATGGATTGTGCTACTGCACTCGATAGAGTATTTGTCGCGCGTGTAGACAGAAAAGGACATTATCTTGTGCAACCGATCGCTATTGAAAATGAAGAGGTGAAGGCCTGTTTCGGAAATAAAGAAGGTAGTACTACTTGTTCTATCACGAGAACTATAACAGATATACCTGCTATGGCAGCTCCTTATACAGATGAGTATATTAGTAATAAAAAGGCCTATGCTACTATTATTAAGTCCGGCTGGGATCTTGGCTCTGGATTTGACCAGTATTCTGCCTATAATCTTCCTGTTTTCAAGGAAAAGGAACGTTGGTTTAAGATTCAGGAAGGGGGCTTTAGGGCAAGATTTACTACAGGAGGAACTTGGGGTGGAGCTAATGCCGTGAAAGTGATTGTTCCTGAAGGAAGTACATGGGTGATTGAAAACGAAAATCAATTCAGTGATATAACGGAGGTAATAGTTGAAAATGGAGGAAAAATAGAAATAACTAGAAATGCCAGTTTGATATTGACTCGGGCTTCTTATATAACTGTAATGCCGGGTGGTAGTATTATAGGTGAGGGAGATATTTCAATAACAAATAGTTCTGCCGGGTTTAGTAATTATAATGCTGGTATGATTGATTGTTCCCGTTTAAATATTGATGGCGGTGGAAGTGGGGTTGATTTCATGAATTATGGAACGCTTAAATTGAATTCTTACAATGCATCTACAAGCGGTACAACACTGATAAATCACGGTGTTATTGAGGCTGGTAGTATTAATGGTAATAACAATACCAATGTTAAGAACGGCTGTTATATGAAAGTGGCAGGAATGTTTCAGTTCGGTACACTTGTAATGGGGCATACTTCTGAAGCTATTTGTGGGGAGTTGGGTTATAACGGAAATAACAATGATATTGTGATGGAGGCACAATCAATACTGACCTGTACAGGTAAAGCTAGTCTATATAGGCATGTAGTCGGTCCCACAACGGGAACGGCTTTGTTGAGAATTCATACGATTGCTAATATTTCAGGGCTCATTGAATCAAATTCGAAAGTCACGAATAACATTATTTGTGAGATAACAGATCAGACCTCTTCTAATGAAAAAGAGCAATCACTGTGGACTCCTTTCGACTGGTTAGTATATAAAGGCTTACAGAATTCCGCCACTTATTGCAATCCGGGAAAAGCAGATTTTTTGCTTCCTGCTGATGAAGATGGGTGTATAAAAGAAGGATATGGTTCTGATGATACCCCCGATGACGTGGAGATTCGGAAAGCCGTTTATTCCTATGCTTTCGAAGATAATTATCCCAAAGCAGGCGATTATGATTTCAATGATATTGTATTGAACGTGACTTTACCCGTTGCCGGTAATGAAGTGAAAGAATTGAAATACGTGGTTGACCTTCAGGCTGTGGGTGCCATGAAGCAATTAGGTGCCGGATTAAGAATACTGGGAATAAATAAAAGTAATGTGGAAACGGTTGACTTTGGAGCCGGCGCCGCTCAACGTGACGGTTCTTTGTCTGCTTCCCGTATATTTGAAGATGCATCTTATGAGACGACTAGCAGTGAACTTGTCATTCCTTTGTTTGGAGATGCACATTCTGTATATGGATATACCGGAACACAACGTCCTATGCTGAATACTGGAAATGCAAGTACATCTCTAACAGATATATATACTCTTGAAGTGATAATCAAACTTAAAAATGCCGTATCCATTCCCAGTGTAACAAACTGTTTAGACTTCTTTATAGCATATCAGGGTACTGGTGAAAAGAGAACGGAGATTCATTTGAATCAATTTAATTCGGCAACGGCGAATGGTCAGTTGGCAGATAATAACGTGCTTGAGGTTATCAAGGTAGTCAATAATACATGGGCTCTTTGCGTTCCTGATAAATTCGCATATCCGACAGAAAGAACTGTGATAACAGAGGCGTATGCTAAGTTTGCGGACTGGGCACATGACCAGAGTACTAATACCGATTGGTATAATATGCCTTCAAGTAGTGATAAAGTGATAGAATACTAACCTTTTCTTTTAAATATAAGTCAACCGCCGGAGAAGTTTTTGTTTTCCGGTGGTTTTTGCTACGAATTAATGCTTTGATTGTAAGGTAGTAGTATTTGTTTTGCATGATTTTATTCGTCTGACAGTTGTTGAACATTCGTTTGACAACTGTTGTCTTTTCGTCTAACAACTGTCAGACGAAAAGAAGACAGCTGTCAGACGAATAAATTGTTGCAAACTGAGGTATAAATTCTTTAACTTGGAGAAGTAGAATTATGCGAAACAGGTGGTACATTCATATTCTGTGTGTACAGACTATCAATGATACCATCGGACAATCCGATAGTAGGTACAATAATACCGGTAGCTTTTACATAAGTCGCCACCTCAAGAAATATCTCTGCTGCCGGAACAATTACATCTGCCCGATCCGGTTTTAGCTTGTATTGTTTGATGCGCTGTTCGGCGGGAAGTACCTGTAATGCTAAATAAATCTCACGTAGTGACTCAACTGGTAGGAGAGAAGCCTTTTTATCCTTTTTATCCGCGAGACGGAAGAGTTTGTTGATATTTCCCCCCGAACCGATAATGCTGACAGGCGCATATTCTGTGGCAATACTAATCAGGTCAGTACGTAACGCTTCTTTTTCCTCCTCTTTCACCATGCCGCTAAGCATACGGACTGTACCTATATTATATGAACGGGAGTTTTTCAGTTCTCCGTTACTGATAAGATTGATTTCCGTACTACCGCCGCCAACATCTACATATAGATAATTTTGTCCGGAAGCAAACAGTTGCTCGATATGATTGTCATATACGATATGCGCTTCTTCCTGTCCGTCGATAATATCTACACGAATACCCGTTTTTTGGGCTATTTGCCGGACGATAGCTTTACCGTTCCGGGCATCACGCATAGCGGACGTGGCACAGGCGCGATAATCCACTACATCATATATTTTCATTAACTGCTTGTAAGCTTTCATCAGCCGGATCAGTTTCTTTTCTTTTTCTGCTGAAATAATACCTGCTGTGAAAGCGTCTTCTCCTAGCCGTAACGGGATACGGATGAGTTGCACCTTACTCATAAGTTCGGGCGCATTTTCTTCGTTTACGCATTTTATCAGTAGTCGTACGGCATTGGAACCGATGTCGATTGCTGCATAATTAACTTTCTTCATATTTATCATCATGTGTTCTTGTATTCGTTATATAATTTTTCTTGTGAACGGAAAAGCGATGCCATTTCTTCACTAAGCGGGGGAGTAAACGGAAAATTCCATATCCGGTTGGTTCCCATTCCGTCTACTATGCGTCCTTTGGCTGTATCCTGAAACCCGTAACAAACAATCCGTTTTAAATCCGCCTGTATCTCTTTGTCATAAACAGGAGCCAGTACTTCGATGCGGTTGTCCAGATTGCGTGGCATCCAATCTGCTGAACCGATATAATACCTTTCTTCTCCGGCATTAGCGAAAATGAAAATACGTGAGTGTTCAAGATAACGGTCGATAATTCCATTGATATGTATATTTTCACTGACACCCGGAACGCCCGGTACTAAAGAACAGTTGCCGCGTACAACTAGTTCTATCTTGACTCCTGCTGCTGAGGCTTCGTATAGCTTTTCGATAAGTGCGCGGTCTGTTATGTGATTTACTTTGGCAAGGATATAGGCGTCTTTTCCTTGTTCCTTGTTCTTTATCTCCTTATTGATAAGGGCAATCAACCGTTTACGCATATCATTGGGAGAAACGAGCAACTCTTTGAAATTGACGGGAGTGTATGGCTTCTCGATAAAGTCAAATACTGCATTTACTTCCCGGACAATGGGACGGTGAGCTGTCATAATGGTATAGTCGGTATACATACGTGCATTTCCTTCGTGGAAGTTGCCTGTACTGATACAGACAATATCTCCATGTCTTGTCCCGATGTGCACCAGTTTGGAGTGAATCTTCAGCCCTTCCACCCCGAAGATTACACGGATTCCTGCATCCTGCATCCTTTTACTCCAGTTGATATTTGAGGCTTCGTCAAAACGTGCCAGTAGTTCGATGACTACCGTCACTTTCTTACCGTTCTTTGCTGCGCAAATCAATGCTTTAACCACTTTGGAGTCTTTAGCTAGTCGGTAAAGCGTCATCTTGATGCTTTTCACTTCTTTGCTGATAGCAGCTTCGCGCAGTACGCGGATGAACGTATCAAAACTATGATAAGGATAATGTAGTGAACGGTCTTTCTGGCGAATCAGGGTCAGCAGGCTTTCTGTACCATTTAGTTCGGGTTTGAAAATCGGTTCCCAAACCGGATATTTCAGATGACTGTGTCCGCAGACAGGAAATTTCATCAGGTCTTTGAAATTATGATAACGTCCGCCGGCTACGCGGGTGTCGTTCTTGTCTATATTCAGCCGGTCGGTCAGTCTTTTTAGCAAGTCCCTGGGGATTTGCTCGTCATATACAAAACGGAGAGGTTCGCCTTTCTTGCGGCTTTTCACTCCTTTGGAGATTTTCTGAAGTACGCCGGTCCGCAAATCACTGTCTATTTCCATTTCAGCGTCTTTGGTAAATTTGAAGGTATATGCTTCATAATCCGTATATTTCATTCCGACAAAAATCATTGGCAGGCAGTAACGGATAACATCATCAAGAAACATTAGATAGGTCTTTCCTTCCGATTCGGGTAGTTGGATGAAGCGTCCGAATTCCCCAACGGGCAGTTGGATAACCGCGTAATCCTTCTCTTTTATTTTTCCTGCTTCATCTTTGCGGAGCAAGCGGATAGCCAGGTAAATATCTTCATCTGTCTGGTCGTCCAGCTGTCGGGGACCGTTAAGGAAAAGAGGGTTGGTGGAACCGTTCAGCTTATTACGATAGAAAGAAGTGATGAACGCTTTCTGCTCATCGTTCATTTCCGTTTCTTTGATAACGTAGATATTCTCTTTTTTCAGTTCTTCCATGATAGAAGCGAATGTTTCTTCAAACTGTTCATAGTAACGGTTGTGCAGTTTACCTATCTGTTTCAGTGTGTGCGCAGCGATTTCCTGTTCTTTCTGTATATTCTTGTCGTCATACTCTATAATCCGGTTTAAGGTAGCGACACGGACGCGGAAGAACTCGTCAAGATTGTTCGAATAGATGCCAAGAAAAGTCAGCCGTTCCAGTAAAGGAACTTCCGGGCGGGCAGCTTCGAGTAAGATACGTTGGTTGAAATACATCCAACTGATGTCACGCTCAACATAAGGGCACTTCTTTCTTGTTTCGCTTGGTTTCATGATGAAGAATCTATTTTTAATTTTCTGCAAAAGTATCTAAGTGAGATGTAATAGCTATAACGATTTTGTTACGAACTTATTACAATGTTTATTTGTTATTTTTATATATCAGTAGAAACACTTATATTCGCAAAAGTATTGAAACAGACTTGGTTAAAAAATATAGAATTTATGAAAACAATGAATTATTCCCTTATTCGTATTCTCTTTGCATTAGTGATTGGTCTGGTGTTGGTGCTATGGCCTAATACAGCTGCCAGTTATATCGTTATTACGGTTGGAGTTGCCTTTTTGATTCCCGGTGTTATCAGCCTTTTCGGCTATTTCGGACGTAAGAAATCCGAAGACGGAGTTTCGCCCCGTTTTCCGATAGAAGGAGTCGGCAGTCTGCTTTTCGGACTTTGGCTGATTGTAATGCCCGAATTTTTTGCAGATGTCCTGATGTTCTTGTTAGGTTTTATCCTGATAATGGGAGGGGTGCAGCAGATAGCTTCCTTGTCAATGGCTCGTCGTTGGACACCTGTTCCGGGAGCATTTTATCTGGTTCCCGCTTTGATTTTAATTGCGGGCATCGTTGCTTTATTCAATCCGACAGGAGCACGTAATACAGCGTTTATAATTATTGGTATCAGTAGCTTGGTATATTCGCTTTCTGAATTGATAAACTGGTTTAAGTTTGTACGTTGCCGTCCGAAGAACCCGATATCACATCACGATGAGGATATTGAGGATGCGAAGATTATTGAATAAAATAAGAAAAAGAAGAGGGCTACCTCACGGTACCCCTCCACTGCAAACTTAAAACAACCAACAAAAGAAATAGATCATTTCTACTTTATGTCCGATGAAAACTTCTTCATCGGACATTCTCTTTGTCTATCTTACAAATAATAGTTCTCTGTATTTCGGAAGTGTCCACATCTGGTTGTCAACGATAAGTTCCAACTTGTCGATGTGATAACGAATTTCTTCCAGTGCCGGAACAATCGTGTCGTGATAAGCAATGGCTTTTTCACGTTCGCTTTCAATCTTGTTCGCCACTTTACGCGCTTCTACCATTGCGTCTACATGCTCTTTGATGAAGGCTGTACGGTCAGCAATTTCTTCGATAAGTTCCAGATTCTTTGCTGATAGTTTCGCCGCTTTTTCTGCCGGAAACAGGGATTGCATTTTATAGACGTTATTAATCAAATCCGTCTGATACTGGGTTGCAACCGGTATAATGTGGTTCATAGCCAAGTCACCCAATACACGGGCTTCAATCTGGATCTTCTTCGTGTAGGTTTCCCATTTCACTTCATTGCGTGCTTCCAACTCTTTCTTTGTCATTACACCGGTAGCTTCGAACATGGCAATCGTTTCCGGTTTCAGGTAGTTGTCGAAGATAACGGGAACACTCGTTTCACAATCCAGACCACGGCGTGCAGCCTCTTCTTTCCATTCGTCACTGTAGCCGTTGCCGTCGAAGTGAATGGCTTTACATTCTTTGATATATCCGCGAATGATTTCAAGGATAGCGGAAACTTTCGGTTCTCCTTTTTCAATTAGAGCGTCCACGTCTTTCTTGAACTTCGCTAACTGGTCTGCTACTGCGGAGTTCAGCGCAATCATTGCAGAGGCGCAGTTTGCTTCGGAACCTACGGCACGGAATTCGAAACGGTTTCCGGTGAAGGCAAAAGGAGAGGTGCGGTTACGGTCTGTATTGTCAATCAACAATTCCGGTATCTGCGGAATATCCAGTTTCATTCCCTGTTTGCCGCTAAGGCTGATTAAATTGTCTTTTGTGCTGTTTTCAATATGGTCTAATACTTGCGATAACTGCTTTCCGAGGAAAGAAGATATGATTGCGGGAGGTGCTTCGTTGGCGCCTAAGCGGTGGGCGTTGGTTGCACTGGAGATAGAAGCCTTCAGTAACCCGTTATGATGATAAACTGCCATTAACGTATTTACTACAAATGTCACGAAACGCAGATTGTCTTCCGGTGTCTTCCCCGGTCCCATTAATAAGATTCCCGTATCAGTACCCAATGACCAGTTGTTGTGCTTACCGGAACCGTTGACACCTTTAAATGGTTTTTCATGAAGCAATACACGGAAACCGTGTCGACGGCTTACCTTGCGCATCAATGACATAATCAATAAGTTATGGTCATTTGCCAGGTTACATTCTTCGAATATCGGAGCTAACTCGAACTGATTAGGAGCAACCTCGTTGTGACGGGTCTTTACGGGAATACCCAATTTCAGAGCTTCAATTTCGAGCTCTTTCATAAAAGCAGCTACACGGGTGGGGATAGCACCGAAGTAGTGGTCTTCCAACTGCTGGTTTTTAGCACTGTCATGTCCCATTAAGGTACGTCCTGTCATTAATAAGTCAGGGCGGGCAGCATATAAACCTTCATCAACTAAAAAATATTCTTGTTCCCAGCCAAGGTAGGCAACCACTTTTTTCACTTCCGGATTGAAATAATGGCAGACGTCTACGGCTGCTTTGTCTACTGCACGTAATGCTTTCAATAATGGAGCTTTATAGTCAAGGGCCTCGCCGGTGTATGCAATAAACACAGTCGGGATACAAAGAGTATCATCTACAATGAATGCAGGAGATGAAGGGTCCCAGGCACTATATCCACGGGCTTCAAAAGTATTACGGATACCTCCATTCGGGAAAGAGGAAGCATCCGGCTCTTGCTGAACAAGTAATTTGCCCGTAAATTCTTCCATCATGCCACCTTTACCGTCATGTTCAACAAAAGCATCATGTTTTTCTGCCGTACCTTCGGTCAGGGGTGCAAACCAGTGGGTATAATGAGTGACACCCATTTCGATAGCCCATTTTTTCATGCCGGCAGCTACTTCGTCAGCAATGCTACGGTCTAGCGGAGCACCATTATCAATAGCATCAATCAGTGCATTATACACTTTGCTGGGAAGGTATTTAAACATCTTTTCCTTGTTGAACACATACTTGGCGAAATATTCCGACGGACGTTCAACAGGAGCTGCTACCTCAACCGCTTTCTTCTTGAAAGCAGTCTCTACTACTCTGAATCTTAGTTTTGACATAATACCTAATTTGATTTGTTGTTAAATATATTAGAGTAAATAATTACGTTCTCTTATATGGTTAGTTGTATGCTGATTCTCCGTGTTCGTAGATATCCAGCCTTTCTTCTTCAACTCGTGCCGGAACGCGGAGTCCGTGGACTTTGTCGAGCACTTTGAAGATGATGAATCCCATACCTGCTGCCACCTCTTACATCATAATAAGAGAACCATTCTATGTCTGCTCAAAGCCAGTTCTTTATTCTTCTCATGGCTTCAATGCAGTCGTTACGTTCACCGAATGCCGTCAGACGGATATAGCCTTCGCCGCTGGGGCCAAAACCTACACCGGGAGTTCCGACTACGTTGGCCTCATACAACATCTGCTCAAAGAACCGCCATGAAGAAAGGCCATTCGGGGTTTTCACCCATAAATAGGGAGCGTTGACTCCTCCGTAAACTTTCAATCCGCTAGCTTCCAGTCCTTCCTTCATGATTCCTGCATTGGTCATATAATAGTTAATCGTTTCTTTAATCTGTTCCTTTCCTTCTGCGCTGTAAACTGCTTCTGCCGCCCGTTGAGTGATATAGGAAGTGCCGTTGAACTTAGTACATTGGCGGCGGTTCCACAGTCTGTTGAGTGGGATTCTGTCTCCTTCGAGTGTTGCGGCGGTAAGTTCTTTGGGGACTACAGTGTATCCGCAACGCACTCCGGTGAATCCTGCCGTCTTCGAAAAACTACGGAACTCAATGGCGCACTTCTTGGCTCCCTTGATTTCATAAATAGAGTGGGGGACATCCGCATCCTGAATATATGCCTCATAAGCAGCGTCGAACAGGAGCAACGTGTCATTTGCCAAAGCGTAATCTACCCATTTCTTCAATTCCGGTTTTGTCAGTGTAGTGCCAGTCGGGTTATTCGGATAGCAGAGATAGACAATATCTATCCGTTTGTCCGGAATTTCGGGTATGAAGTTATTTTCACTTGTGCAAGGCATATAAGTTACATTACTCCACTTACCTGTTTCTTCCTCTAATACTCCGGCACGTCCGCACATGACGTTACTGTCTATATAAACCGGATAAATAGGGTCTGTGACGCCGACACTGTTGTCATGACGGAGAATATCTCCGATATTTCCAGTATCGCTTTTTGCTCCGTCGCTGATGAATATCTCTGAAGCGGAGAAATGAATACCGCGCGGAGCAAAGTCATTTTTTATAATTGCTTCAATTAGAAAATCATATCCCTGTTCAGGACCATATCCGCGGAATGTATCCTTATCGGCTAGTTCTTCTACTGCTTTGTGCATTGCTTCGATACAAGCCTTGGGAAGTGGCTGAGTAACATCGCCGATACCTAGCCGGATGATGTCCTGCTTGGGATGCGTTATCCTAAAAGTATTTATCTTTTTTGCTATATCCGAGAATAAATAGCTTCCCGGTAATTTTAAAAAGTGTTCGTTTACTAATGCCATGTGGTTATTGTTTTAAGTTTCTATCAATTATTATTATTAATTCTTCATTTTCAACCCCTCAACCCTCGATTTCTTCAAATTCTCCGTCAAAAACTTTAGTTGCCGGTCCCGTCATTAATATATGGCCCGAGGCTTCATCCCATTCAATGGTGACTGTACCACCGTCCATTATTATATCGCTTTTTCTTCCTGTAAGCTCGTTGATGAAGGCTGCTACTGCGGTAGCACAAGCACCTGTCCCACAGGCTTGAGTAATTCCCGAACCTCTTTCCCATACTCTCATCCGTATAGTATCTTTGCAGACAATTTGTGCAAACTCTACATTGGTTCTGTCGGGGAAAAGATGATGATTCTCCAATTCAGGGCCGATTTCCGGCAAATTAATCTGGGTAATATCATCCACGAAAGTAACCAGATGAGGATTTCCCATTGATACTCTGGTTGATCGGAAAGGATATTTATCCTCAAAATGAACTTCTCCTGTTTCTAATGGACTGCCCATATCTACTGTGACTGCTGTAACTGTTTTTCCTTCTACATGAAGTTTCAGAATTTTAATTCCCGACAGTGTGTCCAGAGTGATTTCTGTTTTATCAGTCAAGCCATATTCATATACATATTTACCTACACAACGGCTTCCATTACCACACATCATCGCTTCCGAACCGTCTGCATTGAAAATACGCATACTGAAATCAGCCTTATCAGAGTTTCCGATCAATATAAGTCCGTCACTCCCAATTCCTGTATGGAACTTGCTCCATTCGATTGCTTTCTTTTCAGGAGCTGCTATCGGATAGTTGGTAGTGTCTACATATATGTAGTCATTTCCTGCTCCATGCATTTTAGTGAACTTAATCTTTTTTGTCATTTTGACTTGTATTTGCTGATTGTTGTATCCTTTTGTTTTATTACAACACAAAGGTATGACTTTTTGCTTTATGTTTTGTTGAAATATATATCTAATCTCTATTTATTTTATGTAAACTTTCAATTGTTTCGTATATAGCTATGTTTGGTTATAATCTGAAATTATATATATATGTATATTGATAAACTGTTATTTAGGTGAATTGTTTTGCATATACTTTCATAATATATAAAGAATAATTAGCCTTGATAATCTTTAAATTTAGTCATAAGAATAGGAAAAAACTCCTTCTTGTTTTGACGAAATGAAAGCGGATAGCTTTATTTCACTATCATATTGCTTGCCGGATACTCTGAAGAACCTTTTCCCGTATTCATTGTTCTAGCACTATATTAATATAAAAATGTAGAGATATGAATATAGAGAAACAATTAGAAACAGCAGTACGAACCAATCATTTGGTATTGGTTGTATTTTATGCGGACTGGTCGCCTCATTACGAATGGATAGGGCCGGTACTCCGTACTTATGAGAAGAGGACAATCGAATTAGTACGAGTAAATGTTGGAGAAGATAAGGCAATAGCCGATGCGCATAACATAGATACTATTCCGGCTTTTCTTTTATTACATAAGAGAAATGAACTCTGGAGACAAGTTGGGGAGTTGACAGTGGAAGAACTGAAAGATGTATTAGATGATTTCAAGTGATCGGACTGTAATCTTTTATAAGTATGCATAGAAATATCAATTTCTTCCTCAATTAAAAATAACGAAAAATGTAGTGTATTGATAATTAAGTGCTTATATGTTTGCATTTTTCTTTAAAAGAAACCATACGTTTGACACCGAGAAACAGCCCGTTCCTTTTAAAGGAACGGGCTGTTTCATTAATGTTGAAGGATAGAGTATTGAATGTGTACGTTTTATTTATTCTTTTTTAGTTCTTCCAACAAAACAACCGGCTCATTGGTCGTAATGAAATCTACTTTCTGTTCAATTAACCACTTCATTTCTTCGGCTTCGTCCACTGTCCACACATTGACTTTCAGACCAAGGTCATGAGCTTCTTTAATCCATTCGGGATGTTTTTTAATCACTCCCATGTGATAGTCAAGACCCGTAGCCCCGAGTCCTTTTAATTCTTTCGGAGATAATTCACCGTTCAGATAGAATACCGGAGTGCCGGCAGGTGCCAGGCGGATAAACTCTTTCATGGCATGCAATGAGAAAGTGATATATTCCATGCGGCTCTCTAATCCCATTTTTTTCACCGTAGCCAGAATTTCCTGAACGGCTTTGGTCTCGCGCTTTTTGCTGTTAAGTGCTTTCAGTTCAAGTATCAGTTTAGTATTATGTTCTTTTCCGACTTTTAAGTACTGCTCCAGACTTGGGAGGTTTTCTCCATTTGATAATTTCAACCCAGTGAGCGCGTCTCCTTTAGAATACTCCATAGGTCTCATTTTGTACACAGGATCATGATTGACTACTAACTTGCTGTCTTTAGTAAGCCAAACATCAAATTCTGAACCATAACAACCGATAGAGTCTGCTTTTAGAAGTGATGTAATACTGTTTTGTGATGATCCCGGGGTTTTCCAGAAACCGCGGTGAGCAATTGCTTTTGTCTGCGCCTGCATACAACATGCAGCCATTAAAAGGGCGGAACCTATCATCATTTTTTTTAAATTCATTCGTTTTATCTTTTAAAGGGTTTATATAGGTTTAATTGGGTTTGGCTTCAAAATTATAAAAAAGAAAACGCAAATTAGTCAATTATATGCTAATCTGCGTTAATCCTTGGGATTCAGAATCGAAATACTACAAAAAAGTAACAGAAATAACCGATTCTGTGATTCTTTCTGTCGTCAGTTAAGTATAGGCTTCTTCATGTATTCCTTTTACTGCGCGTCCGCTCGGTTCATTCAGGTTCTTGAAGGCGATATCCCATGCCAGCGCTTCTGCTGTAGAGCAGGCTACGCTGGGAACACTGGGTACACTGCGTGCTGCACTTTCGCTGGGGAAATGTTCTTCAAAGATACTGCGGTAATAATATTCTTCTTTATTTTGCGGGGTATTGATAGGGAAGCGCCCGGCCGCGTTTTCCATTTGTTCATCACTTACGGCAGCAGTGGTTATTTCTTTTAACGTATCAATCCAGGAATACCCTACACCGTCACTGAACTGCTCTTTCTGTCTCCATGCCACGCTTTCCGGTAGCATATCGGCAAAGGCTTCGCGTACGACTCTCTTTTCAATGTTTTTTCCGGGACACATTTTGGCTTTCGGATTCAACGTCATTGCGACATCAAGAAACTCTTTGTCTAAGAATGGTACACGTCCCTCTACGCCCCAAGCTGACAAACTTTTATTAGCACGAAGACAGTCATACATGTGTAATTTAGAAAGTTTACGTACTGTTTCTTCATGAAATGCTTGTGGGGTGGGAGCCTTATGGAAATAAAGGTATCCTCCGAAAACTTCGTCGGCACCTTCTCCGCTCAGCACCATTTTGATTCCCATGGATTTAATGACACGTGCCAATAGATACATAGGAGTGGAAGCCCGTACGGTAGTTACATCATACGTTTCGATAAAATAGATAACATCACGGATCGCATCTAGTCCTTCCTGCACGGTGTAGTTTATTTCGTGGTGTACGGTACCGATATATTCGGCAACCTCACGTGCTTTTATCAAATCGGGTGCACCTTTCAGACCGATAGCAAAGGAGTGAAGTTGAGGCCACCATGCATCGCTTGCTCCGTCTGTTTCTATACGTTTGGCCGCATATTTCTTGGCAATGGCGGAGATAACAGAACTATCCAAGCCACCGGAAAGAAGTACTCCGTAAGGCACATCACTCATTAATTGGCGATGAACGGCATCTTCTAATGCTTCTTTCACATCGCCGGCTTTCGCATCGTTGTCTTTTACAGTTTCATATTCCGTCCAGTCGCGTGCGTACCAACGTTTCATTTGCCCTTCCTTGCTGTAATAGTAATGTCCCGGAAGGAATAATTCATACTCATCGCAAAATCCTTCAAGAGCTTTCAGCTCGCTGCCGAAATATATTTTCCCGTCTTTGTCCCTGCCTATATATAAAGGTATGACGCCAATTGGGTCACGGGCAATCAGAAATTCATCTTTTTCTTCATCGTAGAGAACGAATGCAAAGATTCCGCTGATATCTTCCAAAAAGTGAATGCCTTTGTCTTTGTAAAGGGCAAGAATAACTTCACAATCACTTCCCGTCTGAAAATCATATTTTCCGGCATATCGGGTACGGATTTCCCGGTGGTTATAGATTTCACCGTTTACGGCAAGTACTTGTTTCCGGTCGGGAGAGTACAAAGGCTGCCCTCCACTTTGCGGGTCGACAATTGAAAGGCGTTCGTGTGCCAAAATCGCACTTCCACCTACATAGATACCACTCCAGTCCGGTCCGCGGTGACGGATTTTCTGAGCCATTTTCAATGCTTTATCTCTTAGCTCCTTGGTTTGAGCTTTTATATTGAGTATACCTGCTATTCCACACATAACTTTAATTTTTAGTTGTTAAATAAGTATCTATTTCCGCAGCCGTCTTTCGTCCTCCTGCCATGGCGCGTACCACCAGACTGGCTCCGGTAGCAGCATCTCCGGCAAGAAATACATTATCGGCAAAATTCGGTTGTTCCGGTTTTAAGAATCCCATGGCCAGCAATACCATATCTGCCTCGATCACCTCTTTTTTTCCGGTAGGTTTCAGTGTCGGACGTCCTCCGTCTGTTGCCGGAATCCATTCTACTTCTTCCACTTCCACACCTGTTACGTTCCCATTTTTTCCTAGGAATTGATTGGAAGTGAGGCACCAGCGGCGTATGCAACCTTCTTCATGGCTGGAAGTAGTCTTGAGGACTACCGGCCACTGCGGCCAGGGGGTAGACGGGTTATGTCCCACGGGTGGCTGGGGCATGATCTCAATCTGCGTTACGCTGGTTGCTCCTTGGCGCACACTAGTTCCGATGCAATCCGACCCCGTATCTCCACCACCAATGACAAGTACCTTTTTGCCCTTGGCATTCACTAATTTATCTTTGGAGAAAGTTTGTCCTTCCAGAATCCTATTCTGTTGGGCCAGCATTTCAAGTGCAAAGTAAATACCTTTCAAATCCCGTCCCGGAATACTTAAATCGCGTGCTGCCGGTGTTCCCGTACAGATGCAGTAAGCGTCGAATCCCTCCGGTAAATGATTGACGTCAATTTCTACTCCCATTTCAAACTTGATTCCTTCCGCAGTTAAGATATTCATGCGCCGGTCAATCACATTCTTATCCAGTTTAAAATTGGGAATACCGAAACGTAGCAATCCGCCGGGAGCTTCGTTCTTATCAAATAAGGTTACTGAATATCCTTTTAGATTGAGTTGATTGGCCACGACCAGTCCGGCAGGACCGGCACCAATAACCGCTACTTTCTTTCCGTTTCTTTCCGGGGTCTGTATTTGTATATATCCTTCACGAAAAGCTGCTTCAACGATAGCCGCTTCGTTTTCGCGAATCGTCACAGGTTGGTCACATGAAAGTTTTAGTACACAAGACTTCTCACAAAGGGCTGGACAAATACGCCCCGTAAATTCAGGAAAGTCACAGGTGGACGATAGGATTTCGTATGCCTCTCTCCATTTCCCTTTGAATAAAGCGTCCTGCCATTCCGGTTGTTTATTCCCTATCGGGCATGCCCAGTGGCAGAAGGGTACGCCGCAGTCCATACAGCGAGAAGCCTGTAACTTGCGGCTGTTTGTATTCAATGTTTGTTCTACCTGGCTGTAATCAGTGATTCGTTCGTTCACAGGGCGGTATCCCGCTTCCTGTCGAGGTATATTTAAAAAAGCTCTAGGATCTCCCATTTTCTTTAAGTTTTAAGTTTAATTTTAGTCCCGCATGGAAACCTGGCTCCGGCATCTGCCGGTTGTCGGTTAATAGTCTCTTTGCATATCTGCAATCTTTTGTTGTAACTTTCTCATTTGCTCTTCCTGTAGCACTTTTTTGTACTCGATAGGCACTACCTGGATAAATTGATCGACATAATGATTCCAGTCATCAAGCATGGTACGTGCCAGTTTCGAACCTGTATATAAGTAATGTTGACGAATCAGTTCGTGTAATTCTTTTCGGTAACTGGCTTCTTCAATCAGTGAAAGTTCTACCATTTCCATATTGCAGAAATAGTCAAAGTTTCCTTCCTTATTCCATACATACGCTACCCCACCACTCATACCGGCAGCGAAGTTGCGTCCTGTCTGTCCGAGAACCACCACACGTCCTCCAGTCATATATTCGCAACAATGATCGCCTACACCTTCTACTACGGCTACTGCACCGGAATTACGTACAGCAAAACGTTCACCTACACGTCCGTTGATATACACTTCACCACTTGTAGCTCCATAAAGTAACGTATTGCCTGCAATCGTATTCTTTTCAGCTTCGAAGTTGCTACGGATAGGAGGGAGTACGGCAATACGACCACCGCTTAACCCTTTTCCCAGATAATCGTTAGCCTCGCCTTCCAGTTTGAAATTAACTCCCGGTACTAAGAATGCACCGAATGACTGACCTGCCGAGCCTTTGAATTTCACGTTCAACGTATGTTCCGGTAATCCTCTTTCTCCATACTTCTTGGCGATGACGCCGGAAAGCATAGCGCCGATAGCACGGTCGGTATTAGCTATCGTATATTCCAGAGAAATCTCTTTCTCATGTTCAATAGCCGCCTGAGCTGCATCAATAATCGTCACATCCTTTACAGTAGAAATAGCATGGTCCTGGTCAATGACGTGGCGGATAGCTGCACTATTGTCAATGCGTGTCAGTAATCTTGTGAAATCAATTAATGCGTGCTTCGGATTCGGGTCGTCCGTCCCCGATTTACGTTCAATCAAATCAGTCCGTCCGATGATGTCGTCCATTTTTGTGAATCCCATTTCAGCCAGATATTCCCGGACTTCCTGTGCCAGGAAAGTGAAGAAATTTACTAGGTATTCGCTACGGCCATGGAAGCGTTTGCGCAGTTCCTCATTCTGGGTGGCAACTCCAACCGGACAAGTATTTTGATGACATTTCCGCATCATCACGCAACCTAGTACGATGAGGGCGGAAGTGGCAAAACCGTATTCTTCGGCTCCCATTAATGCCATTAGGATAATATCTCGTCCGGTTTTTAACTGGCCGTCGGCTTGCAGTACTACTTGTCCGCGAAGTCCGTTCAAGACTAATGTCTGCTGTGTTTCGCTTAATCCCAGTTCGGGAGAGATACCTGCATAACGGATAGAAGAAGCGGGCGAAGCCCCTGTACCGCCTTCCGCTCCGGAGATCACAATCAAGTCCGCTTTCGCTTTTGCCACACCGGCAGCAATTGTTCCAACGCCACTTTCCGCTACCAGTTTCACGCTGATTTTTGCTTGTGGATTTATGTTCTTCAAATCAAAAATCAGTTGAGCCAAATCTTCGATAGAATAAATGTCGTGGTGGGGAGGAGGAGAAATCAGCGAAATTCCCGGAATAGAGTGACGTGTTTTGGCAATCACATCGTTCACTTTGAATCCGGGAAGTTGTCCGCCCTCGCCCGGTTTGGCTCCTTGGGCAATTTTAATCTGTATTTCATCTGCATTTACCAAATATTCTGTCGTCACGCCAAACCGGCCGGAAGCTACTTGTTTAATAGCACTTCGCATGGAATTTCCATCAGGTAACGGCTGGAAACGGGCAGCATCTTCACCCCCTTCACCCGTATTGCTGCGTCCGTGGATCCTATTCATGGCAATAGCTATTGCTTCATGTGCTTCCTTGCTGATAGAGCCGAAAGACATGGCACCCGTAACGAAGCGGCGTAAGATGCTTTCCACCGGTTCTACCTGTTCGATAGAAATCGGATTACGACGGAAATTTAAGAAATCGCGCAGGAAAATAGGTTTTTCCTTTTCATCTACCAAGTGAGTGTATTCCTTAAATTTCTTGTAACTACCCAAACGGGTGGCCAACTGTAATGTACTGATTGTTTCAGGATTCCAGGCATGTTTTTCTCCGTCTTTACGGAAAGAATACAAACCTTTATTCGGTAATAATCCGCCTGCCTCTGCTGCAAATCCTTCATTATGGAAAGCAATGGCGTCTCTAGCTACCTCCTCCAATCGGATACCTCCAATCGGTGAACCTAGTCCTCCGAAATATGCTTTGCTCAGTTCTTCACTCAAACCGATAGCTTCAAAGATTTTTGCTCCCCGGTAAGAACGGATCGTAGAGATACCCATTTTACTCATAATCTTGAAAAGTCCCTTGCAGATTGACTTGATGTAGTTTTTCTCTGCCGTGGCATAATCTAGTTGGATATCTTTGTTTTTTACCAACTTATCAAGAATAGCAAAAGCCATGTATGGATTTAGGGCGCTTGCTCCGAATCCCAGCAATAATGCAGCGTGCATCACTTCACGTATTTCACCGCTTTCCACAACCAGCGCTGTCTGTACGCGTTTCCCTACAGAAATTAAATGATGATGAACGGCACTCACTGCCAGAAGTGAAGGAATCACTGCATGAGTGGCATCTACATTCCGGTCTGTCAGGACGATATAGTTTACTCCTTCTGTTACGGAGGCCTCCGCCTGTTTGCAAAGTTCGGTCAGTGCTTCCTGTAATCCGGCTTTCCTTTTGGCTACTTCAAACAACATCGGCAGTTTGACAGTCTTAAAACCTTTATAGCGGATATTGCAAAGGATATCCAGCTGTGTATTGCTTAGGATCGGGTGATTCAGACGTACCATTTTACAATGGCTTTCACTAGGTGTCAGAATATTCATACCGACTGCTCCGATATATTCCGTCAATGACATCACCAATTCCTCGCGTAGCGGGTCAATTGGCGGATTTGTCACTTGGGCAAATTGCTGGCGGAAATAATTGTAAAGCAACTGCGGCTTGTCCGAGAGTACAGCCAGCGGAGTGTCGTTACCCATTGAATGAATCGGTTCGGCTCCGGTACTTGCCATGGGTATAATCAGTTTCTCGATATCCTCCTTTGAGTAACCGAAAGTACGGAGCATCCGGTCGTAATTCTCTACATGATGAGGCATTTTGCGTCCGCTTTTCAATTCATCCAGTTCGATACGGTTTGTAGACAACCAGATACGGTACGGTTTTGCTTCCGCCAGTTGTTTCTTCAGCTCACCGTCATAAAATATTTCGCCTTTTTCCGTATCAACCAGTAGAATTTTACCCGGTTGCAGCCGTCCTTTCTCTTTGATATCTCCCGGTTCGAAATCCATTACACCGACTTCTGAGGCAACCACCATCATATCATTTTTGGTAATCAGGTAACGGGCGGGGCGCAGACCGTTACGGTCGAGCATACCACCGGCAAAGCGTCCGTCGCTGAATAACAAGGCAGCCGGTCCGTCCCAAGGTTCCATTAGTATGGAATGATATTCATAAAAGGACTTCAAATCTTCACTGATAGGGTTCTTCTCATTGAAAGACTCCGGCACAAGCATTGCCATTGCGTGGGGCAGGCTCAATCCCGACATTACCAAAAACTCCAGCACGTTGTCCAATGAGGCGCTATCACTCATGCCCGGCTGTATAATCGGACGGATCTCTTTGATATCCCCGAGAGTGGGAGAGGAGAGTACACTTTCGCGAGCTTCCATCCACCCGCGGTTGCCGCGAATCGTATTGATTTCACCATTGTGTGCCAGAAGGCGGAAAGGTTGTGCCAATCCCCATGTCGGGAAAGTGTTAGTACTGAAACGGGAATGTACCAAAGCCAACCCGCTGGTGAAGTAATTGTTCGTCAGGTCGGGATAATAGTTCCGTAGCTGCAATGACGAAAGCATACCTTTATATATAATACTTTTTGTAGAGAGCGAAACGATGTAAAAATCCTCTTTCGCCGGAATGGCTGACATTCTGACTTTATTTTCTATTCTTTTACGGATCAGATACAGTTTACGATCGGCAGTTTCTGTCTCAGTAAATCCCGTGATAAATACCTGTTTGATATCCGGTTCGTTAGCCAAAGCCGCTTCTCCCAGAATTTCCGGGCAAGTAGGTACATTACGCAGATGCATCAGCGTAAGTCCTTCTTTTTCGATTTCCTCAATAATGATACTCAAAATAGTTGCCTGGTCTTTCTCTTTTTTCGGTAAAAAAAGCAGACCGGTGCCATAACGTCCCTTTTCCGGAACGGGAATACCCTGCAATAAAATAAACTCATGCGGAATTTGTAACATAATGCCTGCACCGTCCCCGGTTTTGTTGTCTGCACCTTCGGCACCGCGGTGGCGCATATTCTCTAATACTTTTAAAGCCGACTCAACAATGTCGTGTGACTTTTCTCCGTGAATGTTTACCAGCATACCAACACCGCAGGCATCATGTTCGTATGCCGCATCGTACAGGCCCGGCTGTTTGGGATGTCGTTGGTAAGGGAATCCTTTTGCTTCGTTGTTAAAAAGTTCTTGTTTCTTCATTCTTACTATCTTTATTGTATGATAATACCTGTTTTATGTATCAAAATGTTTGGCAAAATTAAAAATTTAATTTCATGATGATACTAAATTCTATCATTTCTATGACACGAAATGAGAAGCCTATTCTATATTCTTTTAATTTGTAATCAAAATCGTTGGAATTGCTTTTAAATTGTTAGTCTGTTGTCTATTATTTTAAGATGATTGTAATTCGTTTCTTTTTGAGCTAAAAATAATATATTATTTAACTTTTTGATGTGTTTGCAACTTTTTTGTGCGTTTCTGTCAAATAAATATCGGATTTATTATCTTTATGTTATTTGAAATGTGTATATTTGCAACCAAAATAAAAACGCTATAATGTGCGTGGAATGGTAGGCTATATTGGTACAAGAAAAGCCTTTCCCAGCCTAATAAAAGGGCTGAAGTATCATCGAAAACTATGTTGTTCTCAAAGGAAAACTTCGAGCCCAAGGAAATACAGTCATCAACAAAATCGCCGATTGTAGTATCGAATTTCCCGAAACAATCGAATGCCTCGATCTGTTGATTACTACGGTACCTCTTCAGTTGCCTGCTTACCATATTGCGGTTTGCAAGGGAATGGATGTAGCCCAGCCCAGGAATTTGGTTAAATCAGTAACAGTGGAGTAAAACTTGTAACTTATAACAGGTAATTTGGATTTGTATAAATGGAACAATTGAAACATGAATGTGGCGTTGCCATGATACGCCTGCTTAAACCGCTGGAGTATTACGAGAAGAAGTACGGAACGTGGATGTACGGTCTGAACAAGCTTTATCTGCTAATGGAAAAGCAGCATAATCGTGGGCAGGAAGGTGCGGGACTGGCTTGTGTTAAACTGGAGGCCAATCCGGGTGAAGAATATATGTTTCGCGAACGTGCCTTAGGTTCCGGTGCCATTACGGAAATCTTTGAGAATGTACAGAATAATTTCAAGGATTTGACTTCCGAACAATTGCATGACGCAGAGTTTGCCAAACGTACATTACCTTTTGCGGGTGAAACGTATATGGGGCATCTGCGTTATTCGACAACCGGGAAATCCGGTATCTCTTATGTGCACCCGTTTTTGAGGAGAAACAATTGGCGTGCCAAGAACTTGGCTCTCTGCGGTAACTTCAACATGACGAATGTAGATGAAATTTTTGCCCGTATCACAGCCATTGGACAACATCCCCGTAAGTATGCTGATACCTATATCATGTTGGAACAAGTGGGGCACCGGCTTGATCGTGAAGTGGAACGTGTGTTCAACCTTGCCGAGGCCGAAGGGCTTACAGGCATGGGAATCACCAACTATATAGAAGAGCATATTGATTTGGCTAACGTATTGCGTACCTCCAGCCGTGAATGGGACGGGGGATATGTCATTTGCGGACTGACCGGAAGCGGTGAATCTTTTGCAATACGTGATCCGTGGGGGATACGTCCTGCTTTCTGGTATCAGGATGAAGAGATTGCAGTGTTGGCTTCCGAACGTCCGGTCATTCAGACAGCTTTTAATGTCCCTGTAGAAGATATTAAAGAACTGCAACCGGGACAGGCATTATTGATTAGTAAAGAAGGTAAACTGCGGACATCACAAATAAACAAACCTCGTGAGAAACAGGCTTGTTCATTCGAGCGTATCTATTTCTCCCGTGGTAGTGATGTCGATATTTACAAGGAACGGAAACGGCTCGGCGAGAAACTCGTGCCGAACATTTTGAAAGCTATCAACAACGATCTTGACCATACCGTTTTCTCTTTTATTCCCAACACCGCCGAAGTTGCTTTCTACGGAATGTTACAGGGACTGGATGACTATCTGAATGAAGAAAAAGTGCAGCAAATAGCTGCATTAGGTCATAATCCGAATATGGAGGAACTGGAAGTTATTCTTTCCCGCCGTATCCGCAGTGAAAAGGTGGCTATTAAGGACATCAAGCTCCGTACGTTTATTGCCGAAGGAAACAGCCGAAATGATCTGGCGGCTCATGTCTACGATATCACTTACGGAAGCCTTGTTTCCGGTGTCGATAATCTGGTGATTATTGACGATAGTATTGTGCGTGGCACAACATTGAAGCAAAGTATTATCGGTATTCTCGACCGTCTTGGTCCGAAGAAGATTGTTATCGTTTCTTCTTCCCCACAGGTCCGTTATCCCGATTATTACGGTATCGATATGGCAAAGATGAGTGAGTTTATTGCTTTCAGAGCTGCTGTCGAATTGCTGAAAGAGCGGGATATGAAAGATATAATTGCGTCTGCCTACCGGAAATCCAAAGATCAGATAGGTTTGCCGAAAGAGCAAATGGTGAACTATGTAAAAGAAATATATGCACCTTTCACGGATGAGGAAATCTCCGCCAAAATGGTAGAACTATTGACTCCGAAGGGAACGAAAGCTAAAGTGGAAATCGTCTACCAGCCATTGGAAGGGCTTCATGAAGCCTGTCCCAATCATCGGGGCGACTGGTACTTTAGCGGCAATTACCCTACGCCGGGTGGCGTGAAAATGGTGAATCAGGCATTCATCAATTACATAGAGCAACTGTATCAATTCTGACAATCATACAACGATTCAAAAATAAGAATGAGAAATGTGACATTAATCCTTGACGACGGGAGCCGGTTTTCCGGCAAGTCGTTTGGCTACGAGAAGCCGGTGGCGGGCGAAGTAGTTTTTAATACTGCCATGACCGGATATCCGGAGAGTCTCACTGACCCTTCGTATGCCGGACAGTTGATGACTCTTACCTATCCGTTGATAGGAAATTACGGAGTTCCCCCTTTTTCAATCGAACCGAACGGACTCGCTACTTTTATGGAAAGTGAGAAGATTCATGCGGAAGCGATTATCGTAAGTGACTATTCTTACGAATACAGTCATTGGAATGCTGTTGAAAGTCTCGGCGACTGGCTGAAACGTGAGCAGGTTCCCGGCATCACAGGCATTGATACCCGCGAACTGACTAAAGTACTCCGCGAACATGGCGTGATGTTGGGAAAGATTGTTTTTGACGATGAACCGGACAATGTTCTTGAAGCTACTTATGCAGGCGTTAACTATGTAGATAAAGTAAGTTGCAAGGAAGTGATTCGCTATAATGAAGGTGCGGATAAAAGGAAAGTGGTATTGGTGGATTGCGGTGTAAAGACTAATATTATCCGTTGTCTGCTGAAACGTGATGTTGAAGTGATTCGTGTCCCTTGGGATTATGACTTCAATGGACTCGAATTTGACGGATTGTTTATTTCCAATGGTCCGGGCGATCCGGATACCTGTGATGCTGCGGTGCAAAATATCCGCAAGGCAATGAAAAACGAAAAACTTCCTATCTTCGGAATCTGCATGGGTAATCAATTACTCTCGAAAGCCGGAGGTGCCAAAATATATAAACTGAAGTACGGACACCGTAGCCACAATCAGCCTGTGCGTATGGTAGGTACGGAACGATGTTTCATCACTTCCCAAAATCACGGTTATGCCGTAGATAATAATACGTTAGGAGCAGATTGGGAGCCGCTTTTCATCAATATGAATGACGGTTCTAACGAAGGAATTAAACATAAGACGAATCCTTGGTTCTCGGCACAATTCCACCCGGAAGCTGCCAGTGGACCTACGGACACGGAATTTCTGTTCGATGAATTTGTAAACCTGCTTAAATAACCGACAATTATGAAAGAAAATATAAAGAAAGTATTGCTGCTGGGTTCCGGTGCCCTAAAAATCGGTGAGGCCGGTGAGTTCGACTATTCCGGTTCGCAGGCACTCAAAGCCTTGAAAGAAGAGGGGATTGAAACGATTCTCATCAACCCGAATATTGCTACGGTACAGACTTCCGAAGGAGTGGCAGATCAGATTTACTTCCTGCCGGTGACTCCGTACTTCGTAGAGAAAGTGATTCAGAAAGAGAGACCCGAAGGCATTATGCTTGCATTTGGCGGTCAGACCGCTTTGAATTGCGGTGTGGCTTTATATAAGGAAGGAGTCCTTGAAAAATATAATGTAAAGGTACTCGGTACTCCGGTACAAGCTATTATGGATACCGAAGACCGTGAACTTTTCGTGCAGAAACTGAATGAAATCAATGTAAAGACTATCAAGAGCGAAGCCGTGGAAAATGCGGAAGATGCTCGTCGTGCAGCAAAAGAACTGGGTTATCCGGTGATTGTTCGTGCTGCTTATGCATTGGGTGGTTTGGGTTCCGGTTTTTGTGATAACGAGGAACAACTGAATATTCTGGTAGAAAAGGCTTTTTCCTTCTCCCCACAAGTATTGGTGGAAAAATCACTCCGTGGCTGGAAAGAAGTGGAATACGAAGTAGTGCGCGACCGCTTCGATAACTGTATTACTGTTTGTAATATGGAGAATTTCGATCCGCTAGGTATCCATACCGGTGAGTCTATCGTTATTGCTCCGTCTCAAACGCTTACTAACAAAGAATATCATAAACTTCGTGAATTGGCTATCCGTATCATTCGCCATATCGGTATCGTGGGCGAATGTAACGTACAATACGCTTTCGATCCGGAATCCGAAGATTACCGGGTGATTGAAGTAAATGCCCGTCTTTCCCGTTCATCAGCCTTAGCCTCCAAAGCAACCGGCTATCCGCTGGCTTTCGTTGCCGCTAAATTAGGATTGGGTTACGGACTTTTCGATTTGAAAAATTCCGTAACAAAAACGACCTCCGCCTTCTTCGAGCCTGCTCTGGATTATGTGGTCTGTAAAATTCCTCGTTGGGACTTGGGTAAATTCCATGGGGTAGACAAAGAATTGGGTTCTTCAATGAAATCAGTCGGTGAAGTAATGGCTATCGGTCGTACTTTTGAAGAAGCGATCCAGAAAGGTCTTCGTATGATAGGACAGGGAATGCACGGATTTGTGGAAAACAAAGAACTGGTTATCTCTGATATTGACAAAGCACTTCGTGAGCCGACCGATAAACGTATTTTTGTAATATCGAAAGCATTCCGTGCCGGATACACAATCGATCAGGTACATGAACTGACAAAGATTGACAAGTGGTTCCTTCAGAAACTGATGAACATTATGCAGACTTCCGAAGAGCTGCACAGTTGGGGAAACAATCACAAACAGATTACCGACTTGCCGGGAGAATTGCTGAAGAAAGCGAAAGTGCAAGGCTTCTCCGATTTCCAGATTGCCCGTGCCATTGGTTATGAAGGTGATATGGAAGACGGCATTCTCTATGTCCGTAATCATCGCAAACGTGCGGGTATTCTTCCCGTTGTGAAACAAATTGATACTCTGGCTGCCGAATACCCGGCACAAACTAATTATCTATATCTTACTTATAGTGGCGTAGCAAATGACGTTCATTATCTGGGTGACCATAAATCTATCGTCGTACTAGGCTCCGGTGCCTATCGTATCGGTTCTTCGGTTGAGTTCGACTGGTGTGGTGTTCAGGCATTGAATACAATTCGCAAGGAAGGGTGGCGCAGCGTTATGATTAACTATAATCCGGAAACCGTATCTACGGATTACGATATGTGCGACCGCCTCTATTTCGATGAACTGACTTTCGAACGCGTAATGGATATTCTGGAACTCGAAAATCCACATGGCGTCATTGTATCTACCGGTGGACAAATTCCGAATAATCTGGCATTGCGCCTGGATGCACAAAATATCAATATTCTCGGTACAAGTGCCAAAAGCATTGACAACGCTGAGGATCGCGAGAAATTCTCTGCCATGCTCGACCGTATTGGTGTAGACCAGCCGCGTTGGCGTGAACTGACTTCTATGGATGATATCAATGAATTTGTTGACGAGGTCGGTTTTCCTGTACTTGTCCGTCCGTCTTATGTGCTTTCGGGTGCCGCGATGAATGTTTGCTCCAATCAGGAAGAACTGGAACGTTTCCTGAAACTGGCAGCCAATGTATCGAAGAAACATCCGGTAGTAGTAAGTCAGTTTATTGAGCATGCCAAGGAAGTGGAAATGGATGCCGTGGCTCAAAATGGAGAAATCGTAGCGTATGCTATCAGTGAGCACATCGAGTTTGCCGGTGTGCACTCCGGTGATGCGACCATTCAATTCCCGCCGCAAAAGTTATATGTGGAGACGGTTCGCCGCATCAAGCGTATCAGCCGTGAGATTGCCAAGGCTTTGAACATTTCCGGTCCGTTCAATATCCAATATCTGGCAAAAGATAATGATATCAAGGTGATCGAATGCAACCTGCGTGCCAGCCGCTCTTTCCCGTTTGTCAGCAAGGTATTGAAGATAAACTTTATCGAACTGGCAACGAAAGTAATGCTTGGCCTGCCTGTCGAAAAACCGGAAAAGAATCTTTTTGAACTGGACTATGTTGGAATCAAGGCTTCCCAGTTCTCCTTCAACCGTTTGCAGAAAGCCGACCCGGTGTTGGGGGTAGATATGGCTTCCACCGGTGAAGTCGGTTGTATAGGTATGGATACTTCCTGCGCCGTACTGAAAGCAATGCTTTCCGTAGGTTATCGCATTCCGAAGAAGAATATCCTGCTTTCTACAGGTACAATGAAACAGAAAGCCGATATGATAGACGCAGCCCGTATGTTGGTAAATAAAGGATATAAACTCTTTGCTACGGGCGGTACGCACAAAGCGCTTGCCGAAAACGGTATTGAGAGTACTCATGTTTATTGGCCGAGTGAAGAAGGACATCCGCAAGCTTTGGAAATGCTCCATAGTAAAAAGATTGATATGGTAGTCAACATTCCGAAGAATTTGACAGCCGGAGAGTTGGACAACGGATATAAAATCCGTCGTGCGGCTATCGACCTGAATGTTCCGTTGATAACGAATGCCCGTTTGGCTAGTGCATTTATTAATGCTTTCTGTACAATGAGCATTGATGATATTGCTATCAAGAGTTGGGCGGAATATAAGTAATATAATAAGTTGTTATATAATAAGTAGAAGAAGTCGTCTCTGTTTTTTCAGGGGCGGCTTTTTTTATAAAAATATTGCAAAAAGGATAATTGGCTTAGTCTCCGTGCTCATTTTTTTATGCTCGAAAATTAGCTGCATTCAAATATTCGTTTTACCTTTGACAGAAATTGTCAACGTGTAAAGTAAATGGAGTCATTGAGTCAGTATTCAAAAGATGTTCGTGAGGAATTGAAATTGTCATTACAAGAAGTCTATAATCGAACTGATATAGATGTCACTCTTTTGGGGTATAAGATGTTTGATTTGGAGAGTCGTAGATATATTGGAAATAAAGCAAAGTTAACCCCTTGGATTATGAATATAATCAACGAGCATACAGGAGGGTTTGAATCATTTTTTGATGTCTTTGCGGGAACCGCATCTGTTTCCAAGGCTGCGATACCTTATGCAAAGAGAATAATAATGAATGACTTTCTGTCATCTAACAATATTATATATCAAGCCTTTTTTGGTTCCGGAACTTATGATATGAATAAACTTCATTCAATCATAGAGTATTATAATAATATAAATCCTGACACTATTGAAGACAATTACTTTTCGGATAATTTCGGAGATAAGTTCTTTGATTACAAGAACTCCAAATTGATAGGTCATATAAGGGAGGATGTCGAAAAGAGGAAAGTGGCATTGACGCATAAGGAATATGCCATTCTATTGACCTCTTTAATATATAGTATTGATAAAATAGCAAATACAGTAGGGCATTTTGATGCATACATCAAAAAAAACATCCTGTATCATCCTTTATCCATACAACTTATTAGACCACTTGATCCTCAGTGTGTAGAAATCTTTAGAGAAGACTCCAATATACTTGCTGAAAACATCACGGCAGATGTTGCATATATTGACCCGCCTTATAACTCTCGTCAATATAGTAGATTTTATCATATTTACGAAAATCTGGTAACTTGGGAGAAGCCTGAATTGTTTGGTGTAGCGATGAAGCCTAAAGCACAAAATATGAGTGCATATTGTACCTCTAGTGCTCCCGTTGCATTTCGGGATCTTATAAGTAAATTGAACGTCAAGTATATTGTCGTATCATACAATAATACATACGAATCAAAAAGCGGGTCATCAAAAAACAAGATTACATTAGAGCAGATTAAATCCATTTTAGAAGAACGCGGTACTACAAAGATATATGATTGCGATCACAGATATTTTAATGCAGGTAAGACTAATTTTGCAAAGCACAAGGAACTATTATTTATCACGGAAGTAGGGCAATGAAAAAAAAGATAGTAAGATCACCTTTTTTCTATGTTGGAGACAAATATAAGCTCATTGAAGAAATTAGCTCGTATTTCCCTGACGACATAGAGAAATTCGTTGAACCGTTTGTTGGCGGAGGGTCGGTATTTATGAATATTGACGCTCGGAAATTTTACCTGAATGATATAGATGTAAATGTAATTGCGCTACACAAATTTTTATGTAAATCTGCCAATAAACGAACTGAATTTTTTAGTCGAATAGAAAGTCTTATCGCTGAGTATGGACTATCATATTCATATAAGGAAGATCGTATCCCGATAGAACTTAGGCAACAGTATAAAAAAACATACTATGCTAAATATAACAAAGAAGCGTATGGGCAGATGAAAAGGGATTTTAATGAATCGTCGGTAGCAGATTTATATGTTTTGTATCTTCTGTTGATATATGGATTTAATCGAATGCTACGATTCAATAAAAATGGAGACTTCAATCTTCCTGTAGGCAATGTTGATTTTAATGCTAATGTAGTAAATGCTCTAGAGGCATATTTCATGCAAGTAATATCCAAAAAACCTAAATGGTTTAATATCGATTATAAAGATTTCCTACAAAAAATAAGGTTGTCTGAAAAAGATTTTGTATATTTAGACCCGCCATATCTTATCACATTTAGTGAATATAATAAGTTATGGAATGAGCAAGATGAAATTGAGTTGTTGCAATTATTGGATAGCCTAAACAAACGACGTATTCGGTTCGCTATATCGAATGTTACTCATTACAAAGGTCGATGTAACAATCTGTTTATAGATTGGGCATGCAAGTACAATGTTCATCCGATAAAGAGTAATTATATAAGCTATCACGACAATTCAACAAAACAAATTAGCGAAGTATTAATCACAAATTACTAATATGCCTAGAAAACCTGAATATAAGCCGTTGCTTTACACGACTACGATACGAAATCCTGAGCGTTTTAAAGATTTCATGCACATACTTAAACGATTCAATGGCCGGATACTTAATAATAAAACAGTCGAGTTGTTCGAGAGAGAACTGTTTAAGGTTGGCTTGTATCGACCAATGAAGCGCCCGGAAACAGTTCAGGATAAGTGGAAATCAACAAAGAACGGGGAATTAGCCAGCAAACCATTAACAGATGAAGAAACGAAAGATGTGTATCAGCAGAATGATCCCCAAGTCAACAAAAGTATAAAGGGACATAAAGAAGCAGGGTTTCCTAAAGGGTGGCCGAGTCGATTTGACACACAATTCAAATTGATGAAAGTTCTGGGCTTTGTATATTATGAATGGGGAAAGCCTATAAACTTCTCTCAAACAGGTAACTATCTTGCAGATACTGTATCCATTGAAATAGATTCAGGAGCAATATCTCGCGAGATTGTAAATCCACAGAATGAGCAAATTGCATTTATGCAAGCTTTTGCCAAGCAACAAAGATGCAATCCGTTTATTTGTGAATTAAATGATAATATTCCACTGATATTATTGCTTGAAGTTATAAAGAAGTTAAACTCTGATCCAGATTATAATGGTTCGGGAATCTCATATAAGGAGATACCTTTAGTTATCTTTTGGAAAGATAATGATGCGGAATCTTTGTATCAGCGTATTAAACTTCTGCGAAAGGAACATAGGTACAATCCTTCAAATGAAGTGATAGAGGATATATGTGTAAACGAAATACTTGGGGGATTCAAGAAATTTGATCTTGACTCTATTGTGTCCGAATATCCCGATGAATTTGTCCGCAAAATGAGAATGACAGGACTTATATCATTTAGAGGGGGTGGTCGATTTATCGACATTAACCATAATGAAGATGATAAGATAAATTATATACTGGCTAATTATGCCACATATCGCAAGTACACTTCAAAAGAAGAATATTTTGACTATATGTCAGACATTGATGATGCATTGTTTGCATTAAAAGCTGTCGAAATCCCCAAAAATGTCGCAGCTGATAAATTAGCTAAACTCGTGGGTGATTACTCATGGGATTCTATTAAAAAAGAACTTACCCATTTGGCGAAAAAAACATCATCAAGCCACAATATTTTAAGGTTTATTGCAGCTCCGGCAAGATTAGAGTTCCTGACCGCCCTTGCTATTAAGTCAAAACTGCCTGCTGTTGAGGTAATTCCCAATTATCCATGTGACGATGAAGGTCTGCCAACCTCTACGGCTGGTGGGGATATTGGAGATATTGAGTGTTTCGAGGCTTCTAACAGTATATTGGTGGAAGTCACAATGTCTGAAGGGCGTCAGCAGACAATGATGGAAGTATGGCCTATTGCGAGACATTTAAAGGAGCTTAGAGAAAAATATGAATGTGAAAATTTCCAATGTGTGTTTCTGGCACCAAGTATATTTGTTGATTCTGAGAATCAGATAGACTGGGTTAAGGATAAAAAGCAGCTTGTTATTCGTCCATACAAGATTGTAGATTTTATTAACTATCTGGATACAGCAGCATCTTTATATCAGATTGTATAAGGTTACTAAAAACAATATAAGAAAACTATAGAAAAGCACCTTCTTGTTTGGAAATTTGTTTAAATTCTCGTATTATCGAATTCATTTTTAAACTAATAGTAATAATATGAGAAAAGACGGATTTACCGTATGCGCAAAACATTATATTAAGTGTTTGCGGCAAGAAGGGCGTTATGCCACTGCGCATGTTTATGAAAGTGCGCTTCGCTCTTTCACTATGTTTTGTGGCACTGCGGGTGTATCATTCAGACAGATCACCCGTGGAAATTTAAAGAGGTATAGCAGCTATCTTATGGATTGCCATTTGAGGCTTAATACCATTTCTACCTATATGCGGATGTTGCGCTGCATATACAATAGGGGAGTAGATATGCATCAGACCCCATACGTTCATCGTATGTTTCGTGATGTGTTCACTGGGATAGACACTCGTCAGAAGAAAGCTATTCCTATAAACGAACTTCATACGTTACTTAACGAAGACCCACAATCTGATAAGCTGCGTCGGACACAAGCTATTGCCAACTTATTGTTTTTATTTTGCGGAATGCCTTTTGTCGATCTTGCCTATTTGGAAAAGTCAAATTTGGAAGGGAATATGTTGAAGTACAACCGTGCCAAAACCGGTATTCCTATGAACGTAGAAATATTGGATTCGGCAGCAACTATCATTTCACAACTTCGCAATAAGCATACAACAGTTCTTCCCGAACATCCGGATTATCTGTTTTACATATTGAGTGGAAAGAATAAGAGGAGTGATGAGGCGGGTTATAAAGAATACCAATCTGCTTTACGTTGTTTCAATAATGATTTGAAGAGTTTAGCCAGAAAGTTATGTATTCGCTCCTCTGTAACCTCTTATACATTCCGTCATTCATGGGCTACTACGGCAAAATATCGTGGAGTTCCTATCGAAATGATAAGTGAATCATTGGGACACAAATCTATCAAAACAACACAAATCTATTTAAAAGGCTTCGAACTGTCAGAAAGAACTAAAGTAAATCGGTTGAATTATTCTTACGTGATGAACTTCAAGACTATCTAGTTGTATGTGTGTAAACTGTTGATAAATAGTATGCTTAGATGAATGTTACTTTAAAGGTAACGGAAATATTTCGATGCAAATATAGGTAAAAATATTAATAGCATACAAGTAAACTTTCCTTTTTTTCCTTTTTCTCTTGAAATATGCGATAAAAAAGCTGCTGAACATGAAAATATGAATTTCATGCTCAATGGATTTTATTGCCTGAATCCGAATGATTTCTGCATTGAATATCAGACATTCCCCGGTTTTACGTCCTCCTTGTTAGTATAATTTCCTTTTTCATTGCTGTCATGTCTCCTATGTGTATGATCCGTTATCTTTAAAGTAACGGATAAAATTGGGGTAAAAAAATATGATTTTTCAAGAAAAGAAGTCAGTCAATGCCGGGCCTAGTTGTGGGACAGGGGAAGGCGTAGCGCACTCAAAACGTTGGTATGTCGCTCTCGTTCGTATGCATCACGAGAAGAAGGTATCCGAACGTTTATCCAAAATGGGAATTGATTCTTTTGTTCCCGTTCAGCAACAGATTCATCAATGGAGCGACCGCCGTAAGCTGGTGGATACCGTCTTACTTCCTATGATGGTGTTCGTTCATGTGACTCCCAAGGAGCGTATGGAAGTTCTTTCCTTTTCCACTGTCAGCCGTTATATGGTGATGCGTGGTGAAAGTACTCCTGCCGTAATTCCCGACGAGCAAATGGCCCGTTTCCGTTTCATGCTCGATTATTCTGATGAAGCCGTCTGTATGAATGACTCTCCTTTGGCCCGTGGTGAGAGGGTGCGTGTCATAAAAGGTCCTTTGAGCGGTCTTGTCGGCGAACTGGTGACTGTCGGGAGTCAGAGTAAGATTGCCGTCCGTTTGAATATGCTCGGTTGTGCCTGTGTTGATATGCCGATCGGTTATGTAGAGCCTATTCACTTAATCAATGATACTCCGAAAGTTTAGTGTTTTGTTATTGATCCGTAACCGATATGCGTATGTGGCGTTGTCTCATCGACATCGTTAAGGAACGTGGCCCCGTGGTCCTTACACGGTGCTGGAAACAGTTAAAGATACATGGTCTTGAAGTCAGAGACTATCTGGTATATGTGTTCCGTGAGATCATGAATGGAAATATTCAACATACGTTCCTGAGGCGATCTTAGCTTAAAAAGAAATAGAGTGTTTACCAAAGTGTTCGTACTGAGCAAGAATGATCACAAAATGATATGAATCTGGCTTATCAGGTGTATAGTCAGGTTACTAATCAGCAGGAGTAAAGGTACAGGAAGAGAAACCTGTATTTGCGGTGATAAAGCTTGCAGTGGTTCCTTTAAAAACTTCAAGTAAAGGGGCGTGGTATATAGTATTTACATTTGTGTTTATATTAGGTACTATTGATTGGTATTTATTGGGTAATAGTTTTTGAAAAACTATAAAGGAGGAAGTTAAAAATACCCGATAATGAATATATTATATTGGTATTTAATATGTCACTTTCTGAAAGTCTTTGGTGAAAAAGATATTTAGTATAAAGCACTAAAATAAAAAACTCTTTTATGAAAATACTAGTAACTGGAACGGCAGGTTTTATTGGTTCTTATGTGGCTGAAAAACTACTGGAAAGAGGTGATGAAGTGATAGGTCTTGATAATATCAATGACTATTACGATGTTAATTTAAAATATGGACGCTTATTAAAAGCAGGCATTCATAAAAAGGATATAGCATGGTATAAATTAGTACAATCTTGTCAATATCCAAAATATCGTTTTATTCGCATGAATCTAGAAGATCGGCAAGCTATGCAGATGCTATTTGCAAATGAAGGTTTTCATCGTGTATGCCATTTGGCTGCTCAAGCAGGAGTACGATATTCCATTTCTAATCCTTATACATATATTGATAGTAACGTGAATGGTTTTTTAAATATTCTGGAGGGTTGTCGTCACAATACTGTGCAGCATTTAGTATATGCCAGTTCCAGTAGTGTATATGGACTTAATGGTAATTCCCCTTTTTCAGAAAAAGATTCTATAGCCCATCCGGTCAGTCTTTATGCAGCAACTAAGAAATCGAATGAACTGATGGCGCACGCTTATAGTAGACTATATGATATACCTTCAACCGGTTTGCGCTTTTTTACAGTGTATGGTCCTTGGGGGCGTCCGGATATGTCGCCCGCTTTATTTACAGATGCTATTTTACATGGTCGTCCTATTAAGGTATTTAATAATGGAAATATGTTGCGGGATTTCACTTATATAGACGATATTGTTGAAGGAGTAATACGTTGTCTTGATAAGGTGGCAGTTCCCGATCCGGAGTGGGATGAAAATCATCCTGATCCTAGTACTTCCGTGTCTCCTTATCGTATCTATAATATCGGTAATTCATGTCCGGTAAAACTAATGGATTTTATTCGTGCTATTGAAAAAGCCTGTGGGAGGGTAGCTATTAAAGAATACTTGCCTATGCAGCCGGGAGATGTCTATCAGACTAATGCTGATACGACATTGCTTCAACAGGAAGTGGGCTATAAGCCACACAAAAATATAGAAACCGGATTGCAGGCAACGGTGGATTGGTATCGCTCCTTTTATCAACTTTAATGTTATTGCAAAATGTTGCTGTTTGTTTGAAAAAACTACAATAAATAATGTGTCCAATCAATAAGAGGCGAATAATCAAAAATACTCTATTTCTCTATTTAAAAGTCATTGTCAATACTATTGTACTTTTATATTCCACAAGTTTGATATTAAATGCGCTGGGTGTTATTGATTATGGCATTTATGGTGTTGTGGGTGGAGTGATTGCTATGCTTGGATATCTGAACACTGCAATGGCTAAAACTACTCAACGTTTCTTGAGTTTTGCTGAAGGAAAAAGAGATAAAGCGAAGCAGAAGGTGGTGTTCAATACTAGTGTAATGTTGCATTTAGGGATAGGTGTTAGCATTTTTATATTGATGGAAGCTTTTTATTATCCGCTTTTTTATGGAATTTTGAATATTCCAGAGGAACGTATGGCTGCTGCTCAGTTTATTTATCATATGATGGCGGTGAGCACTTTATTTACAATCCTTACGGTTCCCTATGATGCAACTATTAACGCTCACGAAGATCTGGTTTATTACGGTATTGTTGGCGTATTCGAGGCCTTATTAAAATTAGCTGTTGCTTTCATCGTTGTATATGCGATGATAGATAAGCTTATACTCTATGGGGTACTTATGACCACTATCTCAGTTTTAATGATGATAATAATGCGAATCTATTGTCATCAGCGTTATGAAGAATGCGTGTTTTTTCCTAAAAAATACTATTGTAATCGGTCAGCTATAGAGATGGGTAAATTTGCGGGTTGGAATCTTGTCGGAACTTTTTCTGGTATTGCTGGTAATTATGGAACCGGACTGCTAATGAACCATGTTTTTGGCACGGTGGTAATAGCAGCTCAAACCATAGCTAATCAGATAGGAGGAGCATTGAATGTTTTCTCTTCGAATATGATTAAAGCCATTAATCCTGTTATTGTTAAGGCTGAAGGTGAGGGGAAACGCTCCAATATGCTTGACCTTAGTCTGGCAGGATGCCGATATTCATTTTTTCTCTACACTCTCTTTGCTATTCCTTGTCTGTTAGAAGCGGACTATGTACTAAAACTATGGCTTAAGAATGTACCAGACTGGGCTGTGCTTTTTTGTCGTCTTCAAATATTGCGGACAATGTTGGAGCAACTTACCAATGCACTTGGTATGGCATTGATGGCAGAAGGGCATATTATGAAAATCAACATTGTAAATTTAGTTTTAAGCATTTTGACATTCATATCTTTGTATCTACTCTACAGTTTCGGCTTTTTACCTTATTGGCATTTTATTATATCTATAATCTTTATGGTTATTATCGAATCTTGTTTCAAGATTTACTACTGCAGTCGCTATTGTCATTTAAGTATCAAATACTTTATTAGAAATGTATTTGTGCGATGTGTATTATGTGCAGTTATTCCATTTCTTGTAGGATTGTATTTTGTTAGCGAATTTGAAGGGCAGGGATTTTTAAGGTTATGCCTCACATCAGTAATATGTACTACGATACTAATCATGGTATTATTTTCAATTGGAATGAATAAACAGGAAAAGAATTTGATTGTTAGAAATATGTTTACAAATATGCATTGAAATGTTTGCAGAGAATCTCTATATTCTTCTAATTCTTTTTTATGTTTATTGAGTTGCTTTTAATTGAAATATTTTATATCTAAATTGTGTGAATAGGATTTATGAAATTTATTTGGTTTAAAGGGGATTTAGGAAATCAAGTTTTTTCTTGTGCATTTTATAATTATCTGAAGAAGAAATTTCCACATGAAAAAATTTATGGATGTATGAAAACAAGTGTACCTATTGTAGTTAATAAATATTTTGATTTAGAACTCCCTGAATCATATAAATATTTGGATAATTTATTATTCGTGATTTTTCGTATATCAAAAAAACTCCATATCAAGTGGGGGATGAGTACGGATGTGTATTTTAAAGAAGATGCGCTATTTTATAATGGATATTGGCAAAATAATAAATTCTATGATCGAGATAATAGTTGGTTAAAAATGAAATTACCAAAAGATATAGGGTCAAAGAATTTGGCAATATTAGAAGATATGAAAAAAACAAACTCCGTTAGTATTCATATCAGGAGAGGCGATTATTTAAAATATAAGAAAATTTATGGTATTGATACGGATACTTATTATAAAAATGCAATAGTCAAAATAAAGCAAATAATTGAGAATCCTGTCTTTTTTTACTTTTCAAACGATATGGAGTGGGTTCGTGAAAACATGGGAGATAAAAATCGTGATTATTATATTGATTGGAATGTAGGTGAAAGAAGTTTTTTAGATATGTATCTAATGTCGAAAGCGAAGGCTAATATTATAGCCAATAGTACCTTTAGTTACTGGGCTGCATATTTAAATGAGAATAATGCTATTGTTATTTATCCGAAGGAATGGTATAATAAAAACTGCACCGAGAAATCACCTGCAATTTTCTATGAAAATTGGATTGCTATTTAAACTTACTGATCTGCGTTTGTTTTGAGGTATTCTCTGATTCTTCAAATTCTCAAGTTGCATATTAAGTATTGATTATGAATCTAAACATCAATGATATGAGTATTAAAAATAATCTGGTAAGTATAATGAGTGTTGTACAGAACTATAGACTTTATCGTTCTTATAGTAATCAATTCAAATATTATTTGAAGCAATTAAGTATCAAAAATGTTCCTGTCTCAGGTGAATCTGAATACCTAAAAAAGTGGAGCGTTTTTACTCCCCATGTGGAACCTTATTCTTATCGTTTATTTAGTCATTTTATGGGGACTGATGCTCACATTATACCTGAAGATATTGGTCATACTTATATTGAGAATGTATTGAATCCACTTCGATACAGAGATTACTATTCGGACAAAAATCTGTATGATGAGAGGTTTATTTCAGGCATGCTTCCTATAACGTTCATTAGACGTATGGGGGACAGTTTTTTGTTAAATGCAGATTACGGGATTATTGAGAACTTTCTAGAAGTGAAAGATGAACTTTTATCGTCAAAGTATGAGAAATTGATATTGAAATCCACGATAGATTCATGTTCTGGGCATGGTGTAATGTTATTTGAACGGAAAAATGATGAATATATATCCAAGAAAGAAGGAGTGTTACTGAGTGAAGATTTTTTGCTTCAGTATGGCAGTGATTTCATTCTTCAAGAAGCACTTGAACAATCACCTTATATGTCAAATTTCAATCGGACATCTGTCAACACCATACGTATTGCTACTTACCGTTCTGTGAAGGACGAAAGCGTAAATGTCACAGCATGTGTTATCAGGATTGGTAAAATGGGTGAGATCGTGGATAATGGACACTCTGGTGGAAACTTTGTTGGCATTAATCCGAATTCTGGTGAGCTGAGTTCTTATGCTTGCGATCAGTATGGCCATCGTTCAGATGTATGGAATGGAATAAACTTTAAAGATAATCACTTTGTTATCCCTAATTGGGAAAAAATAATAGAGTTTGCAAAATATATAGGAAGGAAGAATCATCATTGTCGGTTATTAGCATTAGATATAGCTATAGCACAAGACGGTAATCCTAAGTTAATAGAATATAACGTATATGCTTTCGGTTTTTGGCTGTTTATGTTCCAGGGACAGAAGCCATTTGGCACTTTTACTGATGAAATAATAGAATATTGCTTAAAACGCAAAAATAACTCAAAGAAAATTCAAATAGTTTGATTATAATACGAATTATGAGCATTAAACAACAACTGGTAAGGATACTGTTGAGGGGAATGAAAGAAGTGTATATGGATCGTATTATCTCTGACAAACTTTATTTAAGTTTATTATATCGGCGAGTTCTTGACAAAAAAATGCATTGGGACAATCCATGTACATTCAATGAAAAATTGCAATGGCTAAAAATATATAATCGTAGAAACGAATACACCCAAATGGTGGATAAGATAGCAGTTAAGAAGATTGTAGCTGAAAAACTAGGTGAGAAATATATTATACCAACTTTGGGAGTATGGGATGACTTTGATGACATTGATTTTTCTATTCTGCCAGATCGGTTTGTATTGAAATGTAACCATGACTCTGGAAGTATTTGTATCTGCAAGAATAAAAACACATTTGATATTGCGGAAGCTAGGAAAAAAATGCGAAAAGGATTGAAGCAAAATTTATATTGGGCAGGGCGTGAATGGCCATATAAGGATGTTAAACCACGCATCTTAGCCGAAAAGTTTATGGAGGATGAGGGCGGAGACGGTGATTTGAAAGATTATAAGCTGATGTGTTTTAATGGAAAAGTTTATTGTACCTTTGTTTGTTCAGAGAGATTTGAAGGTAGTGGCTTAAAAGTGACATTTTTTGATAGAGATTGGAAAAGACTTTCTTTTGAACGTCATTACCCTTCTTCTGAAAAAGTTATTTTTAAACCTGTACATTATTATGAAATGATTCGTTTAGCGGAAGAATTATCGAAGAATATACCTTTCGTGCGTAGTGATTTTTATGAAATAAACGGGCAATTATATTTTGGCGAACTAACATTTTATCCAGGCTCTGGTTTGGAAGAATTTACTCCTCCTGAATGGGACAGACGGTTAGGTGAACTTATAAAATTACCACATATAGACCCCTTGTTACTATAAAGATTATATATGGAAGAGATGAAAATTTCAGTCGTAATGAGTTGTTACAACTCAGAGCGATTTTTGCGCCAATCGATTGATAGTATCCTGATGCAAAGCTATAGAGAATTTGAATTTATCATTTGGAACGATGGCTCTACAGATAGTACAGAAGAAATAATAAAGTCATATCATGATGAACGTATCCGTTACTTTTATGCTCCAAATCAAGGTCTTGGATCTGCTCTTGCTGCGGCATGTAAAGAGGCCCGTGGCAGATACATAGCACGTATGGATGATGACGACATCGCTATGCCTAATCGTCTTGATAAAGAACTGGCTTTTTTAGAGTTACATCCGGATTATATATTAGTGTCTTGTTTATGTGAGTTCATTACAGAAGAAGGAAAAGTGATAGGGCAATCTATACAGCCCTGCACAGACCGAGCACTCAAGAGGAGGTGTAATATACTTCATCCGGGAGCTATGTTTTGTAAGGATGCTTATTTTAAAGCGGGAGGCTATTTAGACATCCGTACAGGTCAGGATACTGTATTGTGGGGACGTATGGCTAAATACGGGAAATATGCCAATTTGCCGGAATCATTAATTCAATATCGTATCCAGTCTAACTCAATAAGCAGAAAACTCAGAAACGAGAACTATAACACTTGTCTAGATGCGCTTAGAAAGAAAATTATTTCAGATATCGTTGTAGATAATCATGATTTAGCTTTTCTCAATGATATATGGAAATCGAATGTTGAAGTGTCAAGAAGGCTTCCTCCCTGTAAACCTACTTCTGTTGTGAATAAGACACAGCAAGAAATAGTTGATATACTTTCTTGTGTTATAGGTAAGAGGGTAGCAGTTAAAGTTTTGTGTTCTATTAAGGGAGAGGTTATCTTTCAATTATGGAGTCGAGGATAGGTTAAGTCCTTTCTGAATAATGATATTATAATGAAATATCTCATATATATTTTTTATTTTTTTTGTTTATTTCCCTATGTTCAAATATTACCTTTTAATACTGACAGTCAACCTAATGCACTGATTGTGGCTATTATTTTATTCTGTTCACAAAAGAGCGGAGGAAAAATAAATAAGTCATTGTTTCTTTTATTGCTGACTTTCTTAGGTGCTTTGATAATTCTTTTTATCAATTATCCAATAAAATTACAAAGTATTCGATTGTTTGGAGGGTATATTAGTTTATTTCTTATTCCTTATGTAGCATATACCAGTCTTAAATCGACTGGCGGAATACCATATCTATTTTTTGTTTTTGCTGTGAGCTTTTGGTTATTAGTTGGAAGTGTACAATTATTAATAGATGCAAGTTTCCTCCAATTTATTCTTTATAGAGAACAATCAATTTCTGACTTAATAGAAAGTGGAAGAGGAGTTACATCTTTAGCTCCTGAACCTACCTTTTATGGTATTATTTGTGTGTTTCTAGCTATAATAAACCAGTTGTGTTTTCGCAATGAAAAATATTATAAATGGATTCTTCTTGCGTGTTTATTTCAAATATTTGTAATATCCCGATCCTCTGCCTGTATTTTTGTCATTACTATTTCTCTTGTTGCTTATATTGTTTATCAAGTGTTTTGCTCAAATACACATCGCGATAGGTATATCTTACTTTTAATGGGGATAATAGGATGTATAGTTGTCTTTTTTGCGATAGACCTTTCTTTATTAGCACCCTATAGAATAGGAAAATTGCTTATTATTTTACAGAGAGATCCAATGTTGTTCTTGGCTACGGATGCAAGTGTGAACGAACGCTTTAATCATGCTTTTTTTTCTTTATATGGCTTTTTAAGAAATTGGGGGATACCTCACGGTTTTGATGCTTTTGCTCAGAATGTGTCAGATATTCGTTCCAGTGGTATGTTTCATAACCTTTTCATTAGTTATTTTAATATTGAACGTTATCACCGCATTATGAGCGGAATTGGGGCATTATTTTTTGAACTAGGGGTTATAGCGTTTCTACCGTTGTATGTGATTATGAAGAATTTTTATACTCTTCAATATAAAAATCCAAGCTCAATGTTTTGCTTATTTTTATATTTATCTGTGATGCTTAATGCAGTTCCTTTCATGACTGCACTTGCACCCTTTATAATAGGTATTGTCATTTATTTGAATGATGAACTAACTTCTCGGACAATATTATAATTATTACGCAAGTAAAAAGTATTATGCCTACTCTTTTTCAGATTAATGTGGTTGCCAATTGGGGATCGACAGGTCGAATTGCGGAAGAAATCGGTCAGATGGCTATAAAATGCGGATGGAAAAGCTATATTGCTTATGGTCGTGGAAAACCCAAGAGTCAGTCGAAACTTATTCGTATAGGAAATAAGGTAGATATGTATCGGCATGCTCTAATATCTAGACTGTTGGATAATCATGGACTTAATTCGAACAAAGCGACGAGAAAATTAATAGATCGTATTAGGGATATAAAACCGGATATTGTTCATCTGCATAATATTCATGGATATTTCTTGAATTATGCACTACTATTTGACTTCTTAAAAGATGCTGGTATTCCGATAGTATGGACATTACATGATTGCTGGACTTTTACTGGACATTGCGCACATTTTATCTTTATAGGCTGTGATAAATGGAAGGTCGGTTGCAAGCATTGTCCACAGAAATTAAGTTATCCGACGTCATGGTTATGTGACAGGAGCCATAGGAATTATAAGATAAAAAAAATGGTATATACGTCTATTCCGAACTTAATACTGGTTCCTGTTTCTGATTGGCTTGCCGGGTTACTTCGTTTTTCTTTCATGAAAGAGTATTCAATACGCCGAATTTACAATGGTGTGGATCTAATGACGTTTTCTCCACAAGGTAATACATTGCAACTAAGGAGACGCATTGGGGTTATACAACGCTATATGTTGATAGGAGTGGCCAGTGTATGGAGTGCCAGAAAAGGATTAGCTGATTTTGTAGCCTTACGGAGGAAGCTATCTATTCAAGAGTATGCTATGGTACTGATCGGGTTAACGCAAAAACAGATTCAGGAACTGCCACAAGGTATCGTTGGTATATCAAGAACAAATAGTGTGAAAGAATTGGCGGAATATTATTCAGTGGCAAATGTGTTTGTCAATCCTACATGGGAAGATAATTTTCCTACAACGAATCTGGAAGCGCTCGCTTGTGATACTCCGGTAATCACATATCAGACTGGTGGTAGTATAGAAGCTATAGATGAAAAGACAGGTATAATTGTTCCAACTGGAGATGTAGAAATATTAACCCAATCAGTGAGACAAATTTGTGAAGATAGGATAATAGAGGAGGGGCAATGTAGAAAAAGAGCAATTGAATTGTACAATAAAAATGACCGCTACAAGGAATATATGAGTTTATATAATGAGCTTATGAATTCATTACATAAATAAATTTTATACATGAAAATCTCAATTATAACTGTAACCTTCAATAGTGAGAAGACATTGAGATATACTATTGAAAGTGTTCTCAATCAAAATTATGATGACATAGAATATTTAATTATCGACGGAGGATCAACAGATAGTACACTTGATATCATCAAATGCTATGAGCCTAAATTTGAAGGAAAACTCCATTATATAAGTGAACCGGACAAAGGTATATATGATGCGATGAACAAAGGGATTCTAATGGCTACCGGAAATGTTGTCGGCTTTCTGAATTCGGATGATTTATTTATAGACAAAAAGGTAGCTGAAGATATAGTTTCAGCATTCGATACGAATACAGATGCAATTTATGCTAATCTTTATTTCGTTCAATCAACCGATGTAAACCAAATTGTCCGTATTTGGAAAGGAAGTCCTTATGTAAGTTTTAAATATGGCTGGTGTCCTGCTCATCCTACCTTTTATGTGCGACGTGAGATTTATCAACAGTATGGAGGGTTTGATCTTTCTTTTGATGTATCTGCTGATTTTGAATTGATGTTGCGATTGATAGAAAAAGTACACATACGAACTAAATATCTGGACCGATATATGATAAGAATGCGTATGGGTGGGGAGAGCACAGGCAATATAAAAAATATTCTGAAGGGAAATAAGAATATCTATAAAGCTTTCTGTAAACATGGACTGAGTGTGTCTATTTTTTATCCTGTATATCGTTTGCTGCCTAAAGCAATTGATTTGATAAAATGCAAATTGGGGTTAAATAATTGGGAGAGTAATAAAAAGTAAATTGTATTTTATGGAAAAAGATGAAGGATTCATTTCTGATGGGATGAACGCATTTGAACGTAATGTGAAACGAATAGTTGATTGTTTGCTGGCAGGAATAGCGTTAATTATTTTTTCTCCTTTGTTTTTAGTTTGTTACATTGCAGTCAAACATGAGGATGGGGGACCGGCATTATTTAAACAAGAGAGAATCGGTCGTTTCGGTCGACCTTTTTACATTTACAAATTTCGGAGTATGAGATTGGATGCGGAGAAAATGGGACCGGCTTTGTATAAAGGAGGAAAAGATAGCCGATTGACTAAGATCGGTAAATTCTTACGAGAGCATCATTTAGATGAATTACCGCAGTTGTACAATGTATTTATTGGAGATATGGCATTTATAGGTCCCCGTCCGGAACGTAAATTTTATATTGACCAAATCATGGAACATGATCCTCGTTATCGGTTTCTTTATCAGATTCGTCCGGGAGTAACTTCTTATGCAACTCTGTACAATGGCTATACAGATAGTCTTGATAAAATGTTACGTCGACTGAGATATGATTTGTTCTATTTGGAACGACGTTCTTGGTATTTTGATTTTAAAATATTGATACAGACTTTTTTTTCTGTAGCTTTTGGAAAAAAGTTTTAGAATAGTCAATATGTTTAGGTTGGCATAAAGGGGATATATCAAATTTGGATGATTAAAATAACTTGGTATCAATCAGATAATAATTCATTAAAAAATTATGAATATAGCAATTGTAGGAACTGGCTACGTAGGTTTAGTTTCGGGAGCTTGTTTTGCCGAAATGGGAATTAATGTGACTTGTGTAGATGTCAATAAAGATAAGATCGTTTCTCTCCAGAACGGGTATATCCCTATCTATGAACCAGGATTGGAAGAAATGGTCCTCCGTAATTATAGAGAGGGGCGTTTGCGTTTTACTACTGACCTGATATCTGTATTGGATGATGTAGAAGTAGTGTTTAGCGCTGTAGGTACACCACCCGATGAAGACGGCAGTGCTGATTTGAAATATGTACTTCAAGTAGCAAGAACTATTGGTGAGAATATGAAGAGATATGTACTTGTTGTAACCAAAAGCACAGTCCCGGTGGGTACGGCTAATAAGGTAAAAGCTGCCATACAGGAACAGTTGGATAAACGGAAAGTGAATGTTGAATTTGAAGTAGCATCAAACCCTGAATTTTTGAAAGAGGGAGCGGCTATTAAAGATTTTATGAGTCCAGATCGTGTGGTAGTGGGCGTAGAATCGGAAAAGGCACGTTCTATTATGGAGCGATTGTATAAACCTTTTATGATGAATAATTATCGTCTGATTTTTACCGATGTGCCAAGTGCAGAGATGATAAAATATGCAGCTAATTCGATGCTTGCTACTCGCATTAGTTTCATGAATGATATAGCTAATCTATGCGAATTGGTGGGAGCGGATGTGAATATGGTGCGTAAAGGTATTGGGGCGGATAGCCGTATTGGTAATAAGTTTCTTTATTCCGGGTGTGGATATGGAGGTTCTTGTTTTCCTAAAGATGTGAAGGCGCTGATAAAAACAGCGGAAAAAAAGGGATATTCCATGAGAGTATTGCAGGCTGTGGAAGAAGTGAATGAGAATCAAAAGACAGTTCTTTTTGGAAAGTTGAATAACTACTATAACAGTTCTTTGAAGGGGAAAACAGTTGCTCTTTGGGGGCTTGCCTTTAAGCCGGAAACGGATGATATGCGTGAAGCAACCGCATTGGTTATTATTGATTTACTATTGGAAGCAGGTTGTAAAGTGAAGGTTTTTGATCCGGTTGCTATGGATGAATGTCGTCGCAGAATAGGCGATAGGGTGGAATATGCTACTGATATGTATGATGCGGTTCTTAATGCTGACGCTTTATTGTTACTGACTGAGTGGAAGCAGTTCCGCTTGCCTTGTTGGGGTGTTTTAAAAAAATCAATGAATCATGCATTAGTTATTGATGGACGTAATATCTATGATGCTCAAGAAATAAAAAAAATGGGATTTAATTATTTATGTATTGGTAGTCTACCAATATTGTCATCTGAGAATGTAATATAGTCAAAATAAAATGAACAAATTCTTTTTAATTGTATTGCTGGCTTTTGCTATGGCCGGTTGTCAGTCTTATAAAAAAGTACCCTATCTGCAGGATGCAGAGGCCGTATCGCATGGAGTTCAGAACGAACAGCTGTATGATGCGAAGATAATGCCTAAAGACTTGTTGACCATTGTGGTGTCATGTACCAGTCCTGAATTGGCAGCTCCTTTCAATCTGACAGTTGCTACACAGGGTAATGTTGCTTCGAACTATACAACCACTCAGCCGGTTCTGCAGCAATATCTGGTGGATAATGAAGGAAAGATAAACTTCCCGGTATTGGGTGAACTCCATGTGGGAGGGTTGACAAAGAAGGCAACGGAACAAATGATTGTAGAAAAGTTGAAGCCTTATATAAAGGAAATTCCTATCGTGACTGTCCGCATGATGAATTATAAGATTTCAGTGATCGGTGAAGTTGCCCGTCCCGGCACTTTTACTATCTCGAATGAAAAAGTAAACTTATTGGAAGCATTGGCCATGGCAGGAGATATGACCGTATATGGACTGCGTGATGACATTAAATTAATAAGGGAGGACGCCAACGGCAGACAGGAGATTGTAACCTTGGATTTGAACAAGGCAGAGACGATTCTTTCACCTTACTACTGGTTACAACAGAATGATATTATTTATGTCACTCCCAACAAGGCCAAGGCCCGTAATTCGGACATCGGAAGCAGTACCAGCCTGTGGTTCTCCGCCACTTCTATCCTGATTTCCATTGCCAGTCTATTGTATAACATTTTAAGATAATACCGGAACAATGAAAGAGGAACTACCAAACGAGAAATTGCGCGAAGCGGAGGATATGGAAATAGATATTAAGGAACTGCTTTTCAAATGCCTGATCCACTGGCCTTGGTTCGTAGGAACGGTGGTGGCTTGTTTGATTGCCGCCTATGTTTATTTGTATATTGCTACTCCTGTATATAACATTTCGGCTACGGTTCTGATAAAGGATGATAAGAAAGGAGGAGCCTCAAATAATGTGGGCGGTTTGGATGAACTGGGCCTTAGCGGATTAATCACTTCTTCGCAAAGTATAGATAACGAAATAGAGGTGCTGCGTTCCAAGACGCTTGTAAAAGAAGTTGTCAATTATCTGAATCTCTATGTGACTTATAAGGATGAAGATCTCATCCCTTCGAAAGAGTTGTACAAGACTTCTCCGGTGCAGGTAAACATGACTCCGCAAGAAGCGGAAAAGCTGAAAAAAGACATTGTTGTTGAAATGGTGGTACAGCCACAGGGCAGTTTGGATGTGAACGTGAAAATGGATGATAGGGAAATTCAGAAACATTTCGAAAAGTTGCCTGCCATTCTTCCTACTGACCGGGGAACGATTTCTTTCTTTCAGGCTACTGATTCTATCCCTGTGGAGGGGGCTTCTTCAGTTCAGGGCGCACGGCATATCACAGCTACCATTAGCTGTCCCATGAATGTGGCAAGAGGATATTGTGGAAATTTAGTTATCGTGCCTACCTCGCAAACGACTTCTGTAGTAACGGTTTCCTTGAAGAATTCTAGCTTACGTCGCGGACAGGATTTTATCAATCAGTTGCTGGAGATGTATAATCGCAACACGAATAATGACAAGAATGAGATTGCGCAGAAAACGGCGGAGTTTATCGATGAACGCATTGGCATTATCTCAAAGGAACTGGGGAGCACGGAAGCTGACCTGGAAACTTTCAAGCGTGATGCGGGAATAACGGATTTGAGCAGTGACGCGCAAATCGCTTTATCCGGTAATGCCGAATATGAGAAGAAGCAGGTGGAAAACCGGACTCAGATCAGCCTGGTGGAGGATTTGAAGAGGTATTTAAGTCATAGTGAATATGAAGTGTTACCGAGCAATGTCGGCTTGAAGGACGCGGCCCTTGCCACGCAGATCGACCGTTATAATGAGATGCTCATTGAACGTAAGCGTCTGCTCCGCACTTCTACGGAGAGCAATCCGGCTATCGTCAATTTGGATACCAGTATCCGTGCGACGAAGGCGAATGTGCAGGCTACCATTGAAGGCACGCTCCAAGGACTGTTTATAACCAAAGCTGATCTGGACCGCGAAGCCAAACGCTATATGCGTCGTATCAGTGACGCTCCCGGTCAGGAACGCCGGTATGTGAGTATCGCCCGTCAGCAGGAAATAAAGGCCGGATTGTACTTGATGTTGTTGCAGAAGCGTGAAGAGAATGCCATCATGCTGGCTGCCACTGCCAATAATGCGAAGATAATAGATGAAGCAATCGCTGATGATATTCCGGTATTTCCCAAGCGCGGTATTATTTATTTGGTTGCATTGGTCTTGGGATTTGTGATCCCTGTTGCCGTTATCTTCCTGATTGACCTGACGAAGTTCAGGGTCGAAGGCCATGCGGATGTGGAGAAACTGACGAGTGTTCCGATTGTGGGTGATATCCCATTGACTAATGAGAAGAACGCCAAAGACGGTTCTATCGCCGTATTCGAGAACCAGAATAACCTGATGAGCGAAACTTTCCGTAACATCCGGACGAATATCCAGTTTATGCTTCAGAATGACAGGAAAGTAATCCTTGTGACTTCAACGGTCAGCGGTGAAGGTAAATCTTTCACTTCGGCTAATCTGGCTATCAGCCTGTCTCTTTTGGGGAAGAAAGTTGTGATTGTAGGTCTTGATATCCGTAAGCCGGGATTGAACAAGGTTTTTAGTCTTTCGAGCAAGGAGAAAGGTATAACTCAATATCTGTCCAATCCGGAAATGGATCTGATGAGTCTTGTGCAACCGTCCGATGTGAATAAGAACCTGTTTATTCTTCCGGGCGGAACCGTTCCTCCTAATCCGACGGAATTGTTGGCTCGTGATGGCTTGGATAAAGCTATTGATATGCTCAAGAACAATTTTGATTATGTAATTCTGGATACAGCTCCTGTCGGTATGGTTACCGATACTTTATTGATAGGGCGTGTGGCTGATTTGTCGGTATACGTATGTCGTGCCGACTATACTCATAAAGCGGAATATACATTGATCAATGAGTTGTCTCATGAACAGAAGTTGCCTAATCTTTGTACTATTATTAATGGAGTAGACCTGAAGAAAAGAAAATATGGCTATTATTATGGCTATGGTAAGTATAGCAAACATTACGGCTATGGCAAACGGTATGGGTATGGCTATGGTTATGGGCAGGAAAAATAAAGATAAAACAGCTATGGGAGGCAGTGAAGTACTATTTCCCGTAGCTGTTTAGATATTTGAAGCTATGCTGGTTAGGAAACTATATAGTGATATATTTCTTGACCACACCCTCGCATCAGGATAATGACTGATGCAAATTTTCCACTATATCGACTGTCTGTGAAGATCGTTGATATTTTTTATAATTCTGCATATTCTTTTCGACAGTCAAAACAAGGACAGGCTTTATGAATCGAAGCACTAAGTTGATAATGCCCCAGGATTTGTGCTTTCGGATACTGATGCCTGAGTATAGTTAACAGATCGAGTAGTGTAAAACGCTGCGCCTGGGTCCTAGTGTCTGCCGGGTATCCATTTTCATCCAGTCCGCCTTCATAGCAAATGCCTATGCTGTGCCGGTTAAAGCCTCGCACATGCGCACCCGGCTCTGATACCGGACGGCAGTGATGAAGTTCTCCGTCCCTGGTGATATAAAAATGATATCCGATGTATTTGAAACCACGTTGCAAATGGCATTTGAGTAATTGTTCTTCTGTAAAGGGGATGTTGGCACGCGTAGCGCTGCAATGTACTACAATATATTGAATGCTTCGTGGCACATATTCTTCTTCTGAAGAAAATTCTTTTAACTCTTTCATCTTATTCGTTCGTTTAGATATGGGCTACACAAGAGGTTACCCCCAAGGCAGAGATGATTGAAGTGGCTACCGTGATAAAGATTTGTAAAATTTGTTTCCAAACTGATTTTTTCATGACTTTTGATTTTAAATAATTGAAAATAAAAATGAGATTATAAAAATAGAGTTGACTTGTGAGTTGCCAGCATTAAACCGGCAACTCTGTGAAGCATAAATATCGTGTTATTTTATATGCTCGGGTCCGGTGTTTGTCCTTTGTCTTCATCCGGATCAGGTACTACAACGTCGTCACCTTCACTTCCTTCACCTTTCTTTACTTGTGTATATTTCATTGCCTTACACATGTCCAGAAGCATGCTTCCCGGATGAAAACGGACACGGGAAATTTTGATACAGGTGGCCGCCTTGAATTTCTCTGCCGTTTCGCTGGCATTACCAGTAACAATCGTTACACGGAAACTCCCCATATCGCCAAGCAGGACGATATTACCCAATGACAACTGATTCTTCATTTCCAACAGAAACTCAGTAATACATCCTTTCAACTCACCGATAGAATAAGAGGAACGCTCTGATACACGACTGATAACTTCGTCTGTATCCACTCTGCGATTGCTACGAGCCATTGCATAAAACTTGGCCGGCTCTTGTGGCTTTAACGGATTTTTACGTTCTACCACGACATACTTCTGTGCCATAAATCTTTCTTTTTTAATTGATTCTTAATTCTTAAATCATATCTCTGTAATCGATTACACCGCAAAGATACCATATTGAGAATGGGTGATGAACGTCAGTGAACGTTATTGAACGGTGGTTATTTTATTTGACTAAATACTTGCTGAGGTATGTAAAAAACACTATCTTTATATCATTAATAACAGAATAAGTAGGATAAAATGGAAGAAGTAAAATTTTATGTGAGATGCTATGATAAGATTGAGTTGGCGAGAATGTATTTCCCGAATTTGAGTAATCCCGTATCTGTAGCAAAGCTCCGTCGTTGGATGCGTAATTGTATGCCCTTAATGGAGGAACTTATGGCAGGAGATTTTCATCCGAAAATGAAAATGTTCAGTGCGCGGGAAGTCAGGCTTATCGTACGTTATTTGGGGGAACCGGACGGATACGTTTTCATGCATGAACATGCGGATGTAAAATGACTGCTCTTTTAAATGAAAACGACCGCTTCTTTTCTTAATAAGGAGCGGTCGTTTTAGTGTAAACATACAGTCGTTTACGTTGAATTGACCGCTCGATTTATATAAGTCAAACGGTCGGTTGAAACAGGTCAGGCAGTCGTATTCTTTTTCATCCAGGCTATGCCGGGCACGTAGTCCTCCAGTTTTGTCATACTCGGGTCATGTCTGAAATAAAGTTCTTTTGTCGTACCGTTGCGGTGTTTGACAATATCTATCACTCCCAGTCCTTCAGTTGGATACGTACTTTTACGGTCTGTGTCACGTCCGGAAAGAGCAGGGCGTGAAAGCATCAATACCAGATCAGCGTCTTGTTCGATAGCTCCGCTTTCCCGCAGGTCGCTCAAACTAGGACGACTGTCAGGACGCCCTTCTACATTACGGTTTAATTGGCTGAGTAGTATGACGGGAATATTTAGTTCTTTTGCCAGCATTTTGGCTTTACGGCTGGCTTGGGCTACTTCCTGCTCGCGGTTGCGGTTGTTCCGATCACTTTTCATGTCACATAATTGCAGGTAGTCAATGATGACACCGTCGCATTCACCTTTGCTTTGTAGCAGTTTGGCGGAAGAACGAACGTAATCCATACTCACTGACGGGTTATCATCAATGTGAATAGGTAGACGGGACAACTCAGCTGCTGCTTCGTGCAGTTGCCTCTGTTCACTGGGTGTAAGTTGGCCGCTGCGTACATTGTCGGGGTTGACATTGGTGGTAGCAGCCAGTAACCAGCGGTCACCCAAACGTTCTCCTAGCATCTCGAGACTGAATATAGCTATGTGATAACCGGCAGAAGCAGCGGCACGCGCCAGGTGCAGGGCGAATGACGTTTTACCTACTGCAGGACGGGCAGCAATGACTACCTCGTCACCTGGTTGCCAGCCGCATGTCAGGCGATCAAGATCGGAGAATCCGGTAGGAAGCCCCGTTATACCATTCTTGTTGGAGCTGATGCGCACTTCTATTTGTTTAATCGTATCATCCATCAGTTGTAACATGGAGCGTAGATGTTCGGTAGTTCCACATTCATTTTCCAGTCGGTCAAGGAGGGTATGAGCGTCTGCCAATGTATCGTCTATATCGGTGGTTTCGTCGGCAGCCAACGCCAGAAGCTTGTGGAATCCCAGAATCGTTTCACGACGGATATATTTCTGTTTAAGAATCCGTGCATGATATTCGAGGTGAGCACTGGAAGCTACACGCCCGCTGATGTGTGCCAGCGTGTAAGGTCCTCCGATGAATTCAAGTTTGCCGCGTCGGGCAAGTTCTTCTTTGACTGTTATGATATCTATTTTCTGTCCGTTGCGATACATACTTTGTAACGTAGCGTAAATCTCCAGATTTTTTTCATTATAAAAAGCTTCCGGTCGTAGTATATCTGCAATCAATGTGATTGCTTTGCTTTCAATCAGGCAACTGCCAAGTATGATTTCCTCAAGTTCGGCATCCTGTGGATTTATAATTTCACTCATTTTCTTTACTAATAATCATATTCATTCAGGAATGCTTTGTCGGATAGATATGTACTAGCCTGCATACAGTACTTTGTATCTGTCAGATTGTCATAATATTCATCAATATTCTTCAAGCTCAGGCTGCGTTCGTGGGGAGACAATTTCTTCCATTCCCGGCGTGCCCGGCCGATATTGGTTTTCGGCTTTTGAGTTACTTCATGATATTTAGCCCAGAATACTTCGAAAGTAACTCCATTTGCTTCTTCGTGGGCATTCTCGCGACGTTTCTGTCCTACAAGTAGATCATAACTGGGGATACGTATGTGAGTGATATACGGATTAATAACTCTTTCTATAATCCCTTCTTCATACATTTTATTGAAGAAATATCGTGTCCGGCTACGTTTCCAACCAAATAATTTCGCCCAATGAGCAATGGATATAACCGATTCGCCCCGCCGACATTCAAAAGTGTAATGTTTCACAGTACATTCTGTTGTGCTGTAATTGACGTGAGTTAGCACGAGGATGAAGGCGTCGAAGTATCCTGTCGCACCTTTTGTCTTTTTCATTTGCTCCTCAAACAATACTTTAGGGAAAAGGAGATATCCCTTCTTTAGCATTTCTGCTGTTGATTTAATCATAAGTTTACTTATTTAATACATATAAAATATTTCAGTCGTCTTGGGAGGTACATTTTAGGACCTCCTTGAGCGACCTTTTTTGATTACTCTCAAACGTCGTGGTAGAAGATAGGGGGAGTATATGGTATTTTATGCTTCGACCTCTCTTTGGCCCACTAATATATATAATAAAAAAAGAATGTATTAAAATACATTATATCTTCATCCTCGACTTTCATTGTTCGCTATATTTAATTTTCGGCAAAGGTATAATTTGTCAATTTGCCTGAAAAAGCTTTTTTTTGATGTACTGGTAATTTAAAAGTGCTATTATTAATAATATTTTTAATTAAAAATCTAATTATTTAAACAATCTTCTCTATCATTGCAAATGAAATTAGATTTTATAAGGGCTTTTTTTAGCCGCTAATTGACGGCAATGTATTACTAATAGTATATAATTAAATTTTATGATATCACAAGGAAAAAAAGTAATAGAAGAACGTTTACAGCGCAAACGGGAACAGTGCATTCATCAAAAGGAGAAACTGGAACAAATGAAATGTACAATGCGGAAAACAGAAGAAGAAGTAGAACAATTGGAATATGTCCTTCATGAAATAGAGCATATAGAGAAATCGAAACGTGAACCACGGGTGATTCCTAATGCCGAAATAAGTAATGTCTTTGCATCTCTTTGTCGTGAATTTGATTATTTGCAGCATAGGTTAAAGCTGTTTTTTAAATATAAGCTGGTATGTGAAGTTATATTTGCTCGTTATCAATTCCGAAGCCGGTCACATGTTCCCGGACGGGAATATCTTAGCTATGCCACCGTGCTGACTTATTTTAAACGTGAAAGGGGGATGGTGAACTCATGATTTCAAAAATATCGAAATATAAAGATAATAACATGAAAAACAAATGTTTTAGGAACAGAAATGACTAAATTGATATTTTTTCCTTATTTTTGTGTGTCCATTTTTGAATGATATGATGCAGATAATACAATTAAAAGGAAAAGACAAACACTTATATCGGCTTTTGGCACCGTTGGTTATGGATCCTGAAGTAATACGCGCCAACAATAATTACCCTTTTAAGACGGGTGAGGAGTATGTCTGGTTTATTGCAATTGAAGATAAGGAAGTGATGGGTTTCGTTCCGGTGGAGCAAAAAGGTCGGAAGAAAGCTGTAATCAATAATTATTATGTGAAGGCAGAGGGGACAGAACGGGAGGAGCTTTTGTCGTTGTTGTTACCGGCTGTTATTGCTGAATTCGGATCTGAGACTTGGTTACTTAACTCTGTCACGCTGATACAAGACAAAGAAATCTTTGAGAAATTTGAATTTGTATCCATGGATAAAAAGTGGACACGGTATGTTAAAATGTATAGATGATTTATGGGCAAAAAGAAGATAGCGGGCACGAAGAATGTATATGAACTAGCACAAGAGCGACTGAAAGTTATATTTAATGAATTTGATAATATCTATGTATCATTTTCCGGAGGTAAAGATAGTGGGGTGTTGCTGAATATGTGTATTGACTACATCCGGAAAAATAATCTAAAGATACGTCTTGGAGTCTTTCACATGGATTATGAAATCCAGTATAAAATGACTATTGACTATGTGGACCGGATACTGGAAGCTAATAAGGATATTCTGGATGTATACCGGGTATGTATTCCTTTTCGTGTAGCTACCTGCACTTCTATGTATCAGTCTTTTTGGCGTCCTTGGGAAGATAGTAAAAAGAATATATGGGTTCGCCCCATGCCTAAAAAGGCAATGACTAAAGACGACTTTCCGTTTTATAATACAACGATGTGGGATTATGAATTTCAGATGCGTTTTGCGCAATGGATACATAATAAGAATGATGCTGTGCGTACTTGTTGCCTGATCGGTATTCGTACGCAGGAGAGTTTCAATCGTTGGAGATGTATTTATATGAGTCGTAAATTTCAGATGTACCACAAGTATAAATGGACTTCGAAAGTGGGAAATGACATTTATAATGCTTATCCTATCTATGACTGGAAAACAACGGATGTGTGGACGGCTAACGGAAAATTCCAGTGGGATTATAATGTGCTATATGACCTTTATTATCGGGCGGGAGTCAATCTGGAGCGTCAGCGTGTAGCAAGTCCTTTTATCAATGAAGCACAAGAGAGTCTTCAGCTCTATCGGGTACTTGATCCCAATACGTGGGGCAAGATGGTAGGACGAGTGAACGGGGTTAACTTTACAGGTATGTATGGTGGTACCCACGCAATGGGGTGGCAGTCAGTGAAGCTGCCAGAAGGGTATACATGGCGTGAGTTTATGTATTTCCTGTTGTCTACTTTGCCGGAACGGGCACGGAAGAATTATCTCCGGAAACTGTCGGTAAGTGTAAATTTTTGGCGGACAAAAGGCGGTTGCCTGAGTGACGCTACTATCCGGAAGTTAATTGATGCCAAAGTACCGATAATCGTCATGGATAACAGTAATTACAAAACACTAAAGAAGCCGGTACGTATGGAATATCAGGATGATATAGATATTCCGGAGTTTAAAGAAATACCTACGTATAAACGGATGTGTATTTGCATCCTCAAAAATGATCATGCATGCAAGTATATGGGATTTTCACCGACAAAGGAAGAAATGAGTAAGAGAAGTCAAATAATGGAACAATATAGAATTATAGTATCATGAGTGTAGATAAAAGTCCTGTCTACGAGGTAAAAGCGGTGCCCGTAGAAAAAGTATATGCAAACGATTATAATCCGAACGTCGTTGCACCGCCCGAAATGAAATTACTTGAACTTTCTATCTGGGAAGATGGCTTTACAATGCCATGTGTATGTTATTATAATAAAGAGGAAGACCGTTATATTCTAGTGGATGGTTATCATCGCTATACGGTATTGAAGACTTCGCAGCGAATTTATAAACGTGAAAACGGGCTGCTTCCGATTGTGGTGATTGACAAGGATTTGTCGAACCGGATGAGTTCTACTATACGTCACAACCGCGCTCGTGGGATGCATAATATAGAATTGATGTGTAACATCGTTGCGGAACTTGACAAAGCAGGTATGTCCGATCAATGGATTATGAAGAATATCGGTATGGATCGTGATGAATTATTGCGCCTGAAGCAAATTTCAGGACTTGCTGATTTGTTTGCTAATCGTGAATTTAGTATTCCGGATGAAGTAGCACCCACAGAAACGGAACGAAAAACGTTATAATCTGATAGCTATTTATATACAAAAATTGAACATTCTACCATTTAGGCATAGATTATACAAGTTTTCGGCTTTTTTATTGTGTAAAATAGTCGTTTCTCTTGTCTGATTTATGTCTGGATTGTATCTAAATGATATGAAAATCTATTAGTATTTTCCTATCTCTTTATTTTATATTTCGTAATCCCCTGATTTGTAGTTTACATTAATAGTCTTGTTTTCAGACTCGGATTATCTGTAACAGAAATGAAATCAACGGACTATGGAAGCTCGGATGATTATAAGTGATAATACCAGGATTACTGTTCTACAACTGGCTTTTGACAGGCTGGCTGTGCGAGTAGAGGTGTTATTGGAAGCAAAAGATAATTTTGACGAAGTTTTTGAAGGGATTACATTTAGTAATATTCCTAATCTGGTACCTTTGACAGAAAACTATGTAGCGGATAGTGAGGAAGCGACAGTAAAATGGAAGGAAATTACATAACTGTACGTCACTTCAAAATTGATATACGACACATAGATACGAACAGTGTGTTACCATTCTCTGTTTTACCTTTAGTGTCAGGATCTTCCTGTTCGTTTGTCAGGAGGAATAATTCTTACTTGATATCTTCTTTGGCTTCATTTCCCTAACTTTCTCGAAACGAGAGCCGCTTCTTGTAAAGTGAAAGGAACCTCACCACGTAACCTTCTATATACGGCTTCTTTGCCTATATAGAGAGTATCCATTAACATATCTGCCAGTTTTCCTTTGAGTGGAAGCTTTTCTTTCATCGCTTCTATCAGGTTTGTATTCGGGTCATTTGTTATCATAACAGTTTGAATAAGTTGTTCTTTAGTATTATAAACATTTCTCAGTGATGAGTTGTTTCGGAAAGTGAAACTATTTAATTAATCTTTTTTCAAAAATATCCTTCTTTAAAATTGTATATTTTGAGCAAATCGGTTACATTTGTGTCCATAAACAAAACGGAGAGACGGTGTCTCTTTAGTAAACAATAGAAAAATATATAATGAAAAGAATATTGGTTAGTGGCGGAGCCGGATTCATTGGCTCTCATCTCTGTACCCGGCTTATAAACGAAGGTCATGACGTGATATGCCTTGATAATTTTTTTACAGGATCAAAAGATAACATCATGCATTTGATGGATAATCATCATTTTGAGGTGGTACGACACGATGTCACTTACCCTTATTCTGCTGAAGTCGATGAGATTTATAATTTGGCTTGTCCGGCATCTCCTATCCATTATCAACATGACCCGATTCAGACTGCCAAAACATCTGTAATGGGAGCAATTAATATGTTGGGACTGGCAATGAGATTGGATGCTAAAATATTGCAGGCTTCTACCAGTGAGGTATATGGAGACCCAATTGTTCACCCGCAACCGGAAAGTTATTGGGGAAACGTGAATCCGGTAGGATACAGATCATGTTATGATGAAGGAAAACGCTGTGCGGAAACTTTGTTTATGGATTATCATCGTCAGAATAATGTGCGTGTGAAGATTATTCGTATATTCAATACGTATGGTCCACGGATGTTGCCGAATGACGGACGAGTCGTTTCTAATTTCATTTTACAAGCGCTACATAATGAAGATATTACTATTTATGGAGACGGGAAACAGACACGTAGTTTCCAATATATTGATGATTTGGTTGAAGGGATGATACGAATGATGAATACGGAAGATGAATTTACGGGACCTGTGAATCTTGGAAATCCAAATGAGTTTCCCGTATTGGAATTGGCAGAGAGAATAATTCGTATGACCAGTTCTTCTTCGAGAATTGTATTTAAGCAGTTGCCGGATGATGACCCGAAACAACGTCAGCCGGATATCACACTGGCAAAAGAAAAACTCAGCTGGCAGCCTACTATTGAATTGGAAGACGGGCTGAAGCGTATGATTGAATATTTTAAAACTGTCTGATGCATAAAATAAGATAATTATGAATATGGAAATAAATCCTTCTGAATATAAAGTCCTTATTGTGGACGATGTAATATCAAATGTCCTTTTGTTGAAGGTCCTTTTGACTAATGAGAAATTCAATATTGTAACTGCCGGTAACGGCACGCAAGCATTGGAACAGGTGAAGAAGGAAAAACCGGATTTGGTGTTGCTGGATGTAATGATGCCGGATATCAGTGGATTTGAAGTGGCTCAACAGATGAAGGCAGATCCGGAAATGTCTGAAATTCCTATTATTTTTCTGACTGCGCTGAATAGTACGGCGGACATCGTAAAAGGATTCCAAGTAGGAGGTAATGATTTTATTTCGAAACCTTTCAACAAGGAAGAATTGATAATTCGTGTAACACATCAGATTTCTCTAGTGGCGGCTAAACGAATTATTGTTGCACAAACAGAGGAATTACGTAAGACAATTATGGGACGTGATAAACTCTATTCTGTGATTGCGCATGACCTACGTTCGCCAATGGGCTCTATCAAAATGGTACTGAATATGTTGATTCTGAACCTGCCGAGCGAAACAATCGGCGAGGAGATGTATGAGTTGCTTACAATGGCGAATCAAACTACTGAAGATGTATTTTCATTACTTGATAATCTGCTGAAATGGACGAAAAGCCAGATTGGCAAATTGAAGGTGGTTTATCAGGATATCAATATGGTAGAAGTTGTAGAGGGGGTAAGTGAGATCTTTACAATGGTAGCCGGCTTGAAGAATATTAAGATTGTGCAGGATGTACCTGTTGCAGATGTAGCTGTTCGTGCTGATATTGATATGGTTAAAACGGTAATCCGTAACCTGATTAGTAATGCTATCAAGTTTAGCAATGAGGGGGCGGAAGTGGTGGTATCGTTGGCTGAGGAAGACGGTATGGCAATCGTTAGTGTGAAAGATAGCGGATGCGGCATTGATGAAGAAAATCAGAGGAAGTTGCTTCATACGGATACGCACTTTAGTACCTTCGGTACAAATAACGAAGAAGGTTCAGGACTCGGATTGTTGTTGTGTAAGGACTTTGTTATCAAGAATGGTGGTAAACTCTGGTTTACTTCAAAGAAGGGAGAGGGATCTACATTTAGTTTCTCAATTCCATTACTGGAAAAATAGAATATGAAACGGTAATTTATAAATCATGAACGGTGAATGTTTTGTGCTTGTATGCAGCATTCACCGTTCATTTTTTATTCAATCATTATCATATTTATGCTCATCGTTTGCAGATTGCTTTGAAATCGCAGTAACTACACTTTTTAATATCTTCTGTTTGAGTGAAAGGTTCGTTTTCACTGAAAATCTCTTCTAATAATGTTTGTAATCGCTTGCGGAACTCGTCTTCGAAAAAGGTGAAGTTATTGACCGGTATCTTTGGCTGGCGGGGTTCTCCCATTTCTATAACAGGTGAGTAACTATCGGAAGCTGCCCGGTGAATATAGAGCAGGGCAGGAGCCACTTTCAATGTTTGTTGCCGGCACATAATGGAGGCATACAGGAAAGTTTGGAAGATATAGTTCGGACGTGTTTCCGAAGGGGTGAATAATTGTTCGATATTAGCCGGTATCTTGGGGTTTCCTCCGGTTTTATAGTCAACAATCCGTAATGTGCTTTCTTTGGCATCCATGCGGTCTATGGTTCCGCCCAAGCGAACTGTGAAGGGACCTAGGTCAGTTTGAATAGTTATCTTTTCGGAAACAGCTTGTTCCATAGCAACCATTTCGAAAGGGGCATATTGGAGGTCATTGCGTAATAGTTGTCGCAGATAGGAGGTGATTACTTTGGAATTAATGAGTTGTACACCGTTATATTCCGGTTTTTCTTCCGGCTTAACCTTGAAAAATTCTTCTTTGAAAGCCTGATCAACGTAACCTTGTAATTTAACATCGTTACGTAATAAGCGTTCAAGATCCTCTTTCTGTATCATTTGCCCATTGGATGTCAGTTCAGTATAAGCTAATTCGGCAGAGCGGTGAAAGATTGTTCCGAATAACGCGGAGTCAATTTCCGCACTCACTTCTTCCGGTGTTTTTAATCCGGCTATATAGCGGAAGTAGAATCTCAAACGGCAGTCGAGATATGTATTGAGGGCTGAAGGAGAGAGAATGAGGGACTTAGGATTGGTAACGTCATAGATATGGTATAATCGTTCTAATATTTTCTGTGTTTTTGGTATTTCTATTTTTGGGGTACTTTGGGGAGATTGTCCGGCCTCTAAATATTCACGAGTAATCTCATGAGGACCTTCTACTAATAATTGTAGCATGAAACGGGACTCCTCTCCGCGATTCAGGCCGTCGGAAGAGATATTGTAGAGCAAGGTGATATTTTCTGCCCGCTGTATCAAGCGATAGAAATAGTATGCGTAGACTGCATTTTTGTGCTCAATAGTCGTCATGCCGAAGGCTTTCCGAAGGTTATAGGGAATAAAAGAAGATTCTCCACCGGTTTTAGGAAGTTGTCCTTCATTGAGCGAAAGCATTACAAGATTACGGAAGTCAAGGTTACGTGTTTCAAGTACTCCCATAACTTGCATTCCAATGGCAGGTTCTCCGTGGAAAGGTATGTTGGAACTTGTCAGTACTTTACTGATTAATCTTTTCAGTGTATGGGGCTGTATATTTAATTCTCCACTTTCAATCAAACTGTATAAACGGTTGATTTTCAAAAAACTCTGAAAAAGAGATTCACGATATAGTTGGTTGAATATATCGTTGTATTCTCCTTCTTTACGGTATAGGGTAGAGATATCTTTGATAAGTCCGATAAGATAATCACATAGCTCCTTGATACCGTTACGGGGAGTGAAAAGATTAGCTAGAAACTCATCTTGTTTCAATTCCGAGGGAAGCGGATAGAAACGATTGGTTTTTGTAAGTTCCCGTTCTATTATATCTGCTTTTGTCGATAATTGGCGGGTATATGGATGTTTTAGTATAGCTGATACGGTTTCGTAGGTGAAACGACCGGTATCAAAACGGTAGCCATTGCTTTGTAGTTCCATAGCCGCATTGATAAAACTATAAACCGGAGTTTGTGCCAACGGGAATCCCATTGTGATATTGACATTCTTCACTTCTTCCGGGATAGAATGGAGTACGGGAAGCAACAAGGTTTCATTGCAAAGAACTACGGCATTTTCTTTTTCATTATCGGATGAGAAAGTAGTACGTATCCATTCGGGAAGGAAACGTGCTTGCGCATTCTCAGTAGAAGCGGAGATGTAACGTATCTTCTTCGGTTTCTTTAGGGAGTCAAAGTAGCTGGCAGGCAGTTCGTTCGGGAAATCTTTCAGGTTGCGGTTAATAAATTCTCCGGCCTCATGTTTTTTGATTTGTTGGGTATAGAAGATGTCATAATCCCAATAGAATATTGCTTTATCTGCTTTTTGCAGTTTTCGGAAGAATTCTTTTTCTACTTTATTCAACACATTGAAGCCGACAAATATATATTTGTCGTATTTAAGTTGATCTGTATTAAGTTGTTCGATAACATTGCGATAAAGCATTCCTTCATAAGCAATGCCTAACTCAGTTAAGTTTTTCCGGTAATGGTGATAGATTGTGCCTAACTTATCCCAAAGAGATATGAATTTCTCTTTGAGCTCCGTGCGGCGCTCAATGGAGAAATTCCGGAAGAATTGTTGAATTGCTTCTTCCTGTTCTTTATCTAGAAATTCGTAGTCATCCATTAGACTTTTTAAGTCTTGCAGATTGCTGAAGAGCTTATCTGCATCCACCAAATTTTTGTCTACATCATCAAAGTCACTGATTAACAGTTCTCCCCAAAAATAGAAGTCATCTAATGTCTCCTGACTTTCTGTTTCTTCCTTGAATACTTTGTAGAGTTCACAAACCAATCGAATCGGATCACCGGTTTTCTGTACAGATAGCTTCTGAAACAGATCACTGATACTCATAGCGGCAGGTGACCATATCGGTTGATCGGATTCTCCCGCCAGATATTCATTGAAGAACAGGTTGGCACGTTTGTTAGGGAAGATGAGTACTGTGCGAGAGAGGTCATTTCCTATTTTGGCATATAGGTCATGAGCTACTAATTGGAGAAATGATTGCATATTGATTAAATCGTTTTTCTAATTCATATTATTGTAATCGGAGTTCTGTCTTATACTTTTTCTATTTTTTCTTCATCTACATACCACAGGTATCCGGTAATATTCTTATAACCCATTTTCGTCAACAGTTGCATATATCCTTTCACTTGTTTATTGTATTTAGGATTTTCTTTACCAAACTTAAAATCAACCACAACAACCTGCCCGTCTTTCATCATTACACGGTCCGGGCGACGAGTTTGTAATATTCCTTTTTCCTTGTATATAATGGCACATTCATTAAACAGGGTCCATTCTCCGGAATACCAATTTTGTATTTCGGGAGATGAAAACGCTTTCTGTACAACTTCACGTACTGTATTTTCTTTTTCCTGGTCTCTAATAACTCCTTCAAAGATTAATCGTTCGATAGCCGGATCAATATCATCGGCTGTTTCAATGGCAGAAAACAGAGTATGCAACATACGTCCGCGATTGATGAAACGGTCGTCCGAATCTTCTTCTTCGATTCCTTGGATAAAGTCCGCAGAACGATTGGATTGCCGGAACTCGATGTCGTGCCGCATGGACTCCATTTGAATGGGCAATTTTTCTGCTTTTTGGGTTAATTTATTAGTGGAGGCTTTGACCTTTTCTTTTTCGGACGGACAGAGTTCTCCTTGCTCATAACAATCTTCTTCCCATTCGATTCCTTCTTTGAGGGCAACCATAGGAAGAGTATTTGCTAATAGTTCGGACATTGTTCCTTTTTGCCCTTTTCTGCTCCAGATTATTAGATTTTTTCCGGCACGGGTAAACGCTACATAGAGCAGGTTCAGGTTATCCACCCAAAGTTGGAGGCGTTCATGCAGATAATCGTTTCCGTAGATAGATTCTGCCATTTGCGTGGAATAATTAATAGGAAGAATATCTAAAGCATTGAATGGCGCTTCTTGAGGAGCACACCATACCAGTTGATTATTCGTTTCATTCTCTAATTTCCAGTCACAGAAAGGAAGAAGCACGGTATGAAATTCCAATCCCTTTGATTTATGTATGGAAAAAATCCGGATCCCTTCGATTTCTCCACTGGGAATTGTTTTGCTACACAAAGTTTCGTCCCAATAGCGAATGAATCCGTCGAGTTCAGAAGAATTATTTTGCAAATAATCTGTTACTGCATCAAAAAAGGCAAATAAATAAGCATCTTGTTCTTTGATGCGATTCATCTCGAACAAGCTGAATAATTCTTCCAATAACTCGTAGAGAGGCATTAACCGAAACTCTTTTATTTTATCAAGAAATGTCGTAGGAAGATAGCTTTCGGCGGGAAGAAGCAAGAGGGTATTCCAATCCAGTCCTTTCTGTAAGACCTCATTCTGATAGGCTATGGCAAGTTGGGCCCGTGCTATCTTGTTGTTTTCATCCGAGAGGTAACGAAGAGCATCCAGCATCATGCAGATAGCAAGGGAAGCGTCAAGACGGAAGGCTTCGTCTGACACTATTTTGTAATGCAGCTCCTTATCAAAGTAATCTGCGATGCGGGGAATACTTTTATTCTTTCGTACTAAAATAGTTATGTCGTTCAGGTGGATACCGGAAGCGAGCAGATGTTCGACTTCTTCTCCCAGGCTGATAAGTGTCTGTTCGGTATAGTCATGTTCTTCGTCCGGTTCGAGGAAAGAGGCTTTGACATAACCTTTTTGGGTGTTTAAGGGAGATTCTTGTACGACGTCTGCATATGCCTTTTGCAGATCTTGACAATCTTTGTTGAGCTGTTTTTTATAAACTCCATTCAAATAATCAGTAGCGGCCGTAAATATATGATTGTTAAACCGGATGATGTTCGTTTCACTTCTCCGGTTGGTTGCCAGTGTTTTGACGCGAATCGGGAAGTGGTCGATATGGTCATTTAACCCGTTGAGGATTCCCCAGTCGCCATTACGCCAACGGTAGATTGACTGTTTGACATCTCCTACAATCAAGCTGTCGGCTCCCTGGGATAATCCTTCGAGCAATAACAGTTTGAAATTACCCCATTGCATCCGGCTGGTATCCTGAAACTCGTCAATCATAACATTGCGGATGTTCGTTCCTATCTTTTCGAATACGAAAGAGGAATCACCGTCTTTTACTAATTGGTGGAGCAGGGCATTGGTGTCTGAGAGTAGGAACCGATTATTTTCCCGGTTTAACTCGCGTACTTCTTCGTCGATATTGGCGAGAAGTTGTACTTTGTTGAGATGCTGCAAAGACAGTCGGCAACTATTCAGTAACAGGTTATTTTTTGATCGTAACTTTTCTGCATCTTCCAAAATCTGCATAAGGCTGGAATTGGCTAAAGCAATAATGTCTGCATAGCGTGGAGACGTTTTTGTAGCCCAGTTTTTGGCATCTTCCAGACACTTTTCTACTGTAACGTTGCGAACATCGTTACCTAAAATACCGTTGTTGAGCTTACGGAAATAACTTCCGATTCCTCGTGAACCGTTTTTCAGATCGTCAGCAGTTAACGCATGTCCGTCTAATTCTCCTTCAAACTGATCATAGAATCCCTTCATTTGTTCCAAAATCTCAGTCTCCAGTGCTTTCAACTGTTTACGGTATTCTTTAATGGTATCCGGATTGCGTAGCCGATGACGGAGTCCTTCTCCTTTTTCTATATATCCTTCATCGAATATATTACGGCCGAAATTCTTGACTTCGTCCGATACGTTCCAACGTTTGTCGTCTGCAATCCGCTCATTGATATAATCCAGTAGCCATGCGAGGACAGGAGAGGTAGGGCCTAATTTCTCAATCATACTGTCTACCGCTTCACTAAGCACTTCCGTATTGTTCAGTTCGATATTCAGGTTAGGGCTTAATTCCAGTTCGCGAGCCAGATTGCGCATAACAGACTGGAAAAAAGAATCTATTGTTTCTACCCGAAACCGACTGTAGTCGTGTAACATATAACCAAGGGCAATGCTTGCTGCTTCCCGTATTTCCTGCTCTGTTTTTCCCGTTTCTTCTTTGATACAGTTGAGATAGGCTTCGGATCCTTTGTCTCCTGTCTGAATACCGTACAGCTGACTAAGAATACGTTCTTTCATTTCTGCTGTCGCCTTATTAGTGAAGGTTACGGCAAGAATCTGACGATAGGCTCGCGGGTTTAGAATTAATAGTTTGATATATTCCACGGCCAGGGTAAATGTTTTACCTGAACCGGCGGAGGCTTTATAGACTAAGAGTTCACTCATTATTTAATGATTGGGTGTTATATAAGACAAAAATAATGAAAGTAGTAGAAGAAACGAAATAAAAACATGATAAAAAGATTTTTCCTTAGTATATTTGTGCTGTTGACTATATCATCATTAGTAGACAGAGTGATAATAAAATAAAAAATAGAGGAGAGGCGTTAGTAGTTTTCCTCTTTTAGTTGTATTATATATAAATGGATTAGATTTTTTTTCATCTATATACTATGATTTATGCAGCAGAATAAAACAGTTTCTCAACAGAAAACTATCAACCCGGTTTACTGGGTGCCTACCGCTTACTTTGCAATGGGGCTTCCCTTTATTGCTATTAATCTGGTTTCTGTATTTATGTTCAAGGATTTAGGAATTTCAGATACGCAAATAGCATTCTGGACTTCTCTTATTATGATGCCTTGGACACTGAAATTCCTGTGGAGTCCTTTTCTTGAGATGTATCGGACGAAAAAGTTTTTCGTATTAGTGACAGAGTTGTTGAGTGGGGTATTATTTGGGATAGTGGCTTTTTCTTTATTTTTCGATTACTTTTTTGCTATTAGCATTTCTACAATGGCTGTTATTGCTTTTAGTGGGGCTACCCATGACATAGCTTGTGACGGTGTATATATGGCTGAACTGAATAAAGAAGAACAGGCAAAATATATTGGAGTGCAAGGTGCATTTTATAATGTTGCTAAGTTGGTAGCTAACGGAGGATTAGTTGCTATGGCGGGAGCACTGGCAGAATACTTTGGGGCAATAGAAGGGGCTTCTTTAGAAGCAAATAAAGGAGCATATTCTTATGCATGGATGATTACTTTTGCTGTGATTGCGGCAATAATGGTATTAATAGGTCTCTATCATATAAGGATGTTGCCGTCTAATCAGATACCGTCAACAACAAAAAAGACGACCTCAGAGGTAGGGCGGGAGTTAGTAGCGGTAATTGCTAATTTCTTTACTAAAAAGCATATTTTTTACTATATCTGCTTTATTATATTATATCGTTTGGCGGAAGGATTTATTATGAAGATAGCTCCACTTTTCTTACGTGCTTCAAGAGAAGTTGGCGGATTGGGATTGTCTTTAAAAGAGATAGGTACGTTAAATGGAGTTTTTGGTTCGGCAGCTTTTGTGCTCGGCTCTTTGCTGGCAGGTATCTATGTCTCTAAGTTCGGGTTAAAACGGACACTTTTTACACTTTGTTGTATTTTTAATCTTCCGTTTGTGGCCTATACTTTTCTGGCTGTAACTCAACCAACCAATGTTTATCTGATAGGAACCTGTATTACTATGGAATATTTTGGTTATGGTTTTGGCTTTGTCGGTTTGACACTGTTTATGATGCAACAGATAGCTCCGGGGAAACATCAAATGTCGCATTATGCATTTGCATCCGGAATTATGAACTTGGGAGTAATGCTTCCGGGCATGGTTAGTGGCTATTTCAGTGATTTATTAGGATATCGGAATTTCTTCATCTATGTTTTGATTGCTACAATTCCGGCTTTTCTGATTACCTATTTTATACCATTCACTTATGATGATTCAAAAAAATAAATAACATAAAAATTTAATGATTATGAGTAAGATTCAAATGCCTTGGGAAGACCGTCCGTCCGGATGTACAGACGTTATGTGGCGCTATTCACAAAATCCGGTTATAGGACGTTATCATATTCCCTCATCTAACAGTATTTTCAACAGTGCGGTCGTACCTTTTAAGGAGGGGTTTGCAGGGGTATTCCGTTGTGATAATAAAGCTGTGCAGATGAATATCTTTACAGGATTCAGCAAAGACGGTATTCATTGGGATATCAGCCATGAACCTATAAAATTCAAGGCCGGTAATACAGAAATGATTGAATCGGAGTATAAATATGACCCTCGTGTCACATGGATTGAAGACCGTTATTGGATAACTTGGTGCAACGGTTACCATGGTCCTACAATCGGTATCGCTTATACTTTTGATTTTGAAGAATTTTTTCAATGTGAGAATGCTTTCTTACCTTTCAATCGTAATGGCGTTCTTTTTCCGCAAAAGATAGGCGGTAAATATGCAATGTTGAGTCGTCCTAGTGATAACGGTCATACTCCGTTTGGTGATATATATATCAGTTTCAGTCCGGATATGAAATATTGGGGAGAGCATCGTTGCGTAATGAAAGTAACTCCATTCCCTGAAAGTGCATGGCAATGCACAAAGATCGGTGCAGGTTCTGTTCCTTTCCTGACAGATGAAGGCTGGTTACTCTTTTATCATGGGGTTATTACTACTTGTAATGGTTTCCGCTATGCGATGGGGGCTGCCATACTTGATAAAAATCATCCGGAAAAGGTACTTTATCGTACTCGCGAATACCTGCTTGGCCCTGCTGCTCCTTATGAACTTCAAGGGGATGTCCCTAATGTGGTATTTCCTTGTGCAGCTTTACAGGACGGTGAACGTGTAGCCGTTTATTATGGTGCGGCAGATACCGTTGTGGGTATGGCTTTCGGATATATTCAGGAGATTATTGATTTTACTAAACGGACAAGTATCATTTAATAAGATATGAAACGTATTCTATTAACTTACACATTAGCTTTCCTCCTTCTTCCCGTTTATGGGGGAGAGGGAGGAAGCTCCCCTGCTGAGAAGAAAAGTCTTTTGATAGATTATGTTGATCCTTTTATCGGGACAACAAATTTTGGCACTACCAATCCGGGAGCAATTTGCCCGAACGGGATGATGTCTGTGGTTCCTTTCAATGTAATGGGATCTTCAGAAAATAAATACGATAAAGATGCCCGCTGGTGGTCCACACCTTATGAGCATACCAACTGCTTCTTTACCGGATATGCTCATGTTAATTTAAGTGGAGTCGGATGTCCTGAATTAGGTTCTTTGTTGCTGATGCCTACTACCGGAGAGTTGAATGTAGACTATAAGGAGTATGGAAGTAAGTATAAGGATGAACAGGCTTCACCCGGTTATTATTCCAACTATCTGACAAAGTATAATGTAAAAACAGAGGTTTCGGCTACTCCACGTACAAGTATCGCCCGTTTTACTTTCCCTAAAGGTAAGAGCCATATACTACTAAATCTGGGAGAGGGACTGACAAATGAAAGTGGTGCTATGCTTCGCCGTGTAAGCGATTGCGAAGTTGAGGGAATGAAGCTGCTTGGTACATTCTGTTATAATCCTCAAGCTGTATTTCCTATTTATTTTGTGATGCGGGTAAAGAAAACACCTGTAACAACAGGGTATTGGAAGAAACAGAGACCTATGACTGGTGTAGAGGCAGAATGGGATCCGGACCAGGGAAAATATAAACTTTATACCCGCTATGGAAAAGAGATAGCAGGAGATGATGTTGGTACTTATTTTTCGTTCGATACGGAGGAAGGCGAACAGGTAGAAGTGCAAATGGGCGTTTCGTTTGTCAGTATAGAGAATGCCCGGCTGAATCTGGATCGTGAACAGGAGGGTAGGAACTTTGAACAGATTCATGCAGAGGCTCGTGCAAAATGGAATGACGATTTGTCGAGAATTACTGTAGAAGGAGGTACTGATGCTCAGAAGACTGTTTTCTATACGGCACTATATCATTTGCTGATTCATCCGAATATATTACAGGATGTCAACGGAGAATATCCGGCAATGGAGAGTGATAAGATTATGACGACAAAGGGAGACCGCTATACAGTGTTTTCTCTCTGGGATACCTATCGCAATGTTCATCAGTTGCTGACACTGGTCTATCCGGAACGCCAAATGGAAATGGTACGTACTATGCTTGATATGTATCGGGAACATGGGTGGCTGCCCAAATGGGAATTGTATGGAAGAGAGACATTGACTATGGAAGGTGATCCGAGTATTCCGGTTATCGTAGATACATGGATGAAAGGATTACGTGATTTTGACGTTGATTTGGCTTATGAAGCGATGTATAAGTCGGCTACATTGCCGGGAGCAAAGAATCTGATGCGTCCGGATAATGATGATTATATGTCCAAAGGCTATGTACCGCTTCGTGAGCAGTATGATAACTCGGTATCTCATGCATTGGAATATTATATTGCAGATTTTGCGTTGTCCCGCTTTGCGGAAGCTTTGGGAAAGAAAAAGGATGCGGAAATGTTTTATAAACGTTCTTTAGGTTATAAGCATTATTATAGCAAAGAGTTCGGTACTTTCCGTCCGATTCTTCCTGACGGCACTTTTTACAGTCCGTTTAATCCCAGACAAGGAGAGAATTTTGAACCGAATCCCGGTTTCCATGAAGGTAGTGCATGGAATTATTCATTCTATGTGCCACATGATGTTTATGGACTTGCCAAGTTAATGGGAGGAAAGAACCCCTTTATCAAAAAACTGCAAATGGTTTTTGACGAAGGTCTTTATGACCCGGCCAATGAACCGGATATTGCCTATGCTCATTTATTCTCTTATTTTAGAGGAGAGGAATGGCGCACGCAGAAAGAAACACAACGGCTGTTGGATAAGTACTTTACAACGAAGCCGAATGGTATTCCCGGTAATGATGATACAGGGACAATGTCTGCATGGGCTATTTTTAATATGATTGGTTTTTATCCCGATTGTCCCGGATTGCCGGAATATACATTAACGACTCCTGTATTCAATAAAGTGACTATTCGTTTAGATCCGAAATGGTATAAGGAAAAAGAATTAGTGATAGAAAGCAATCGTACTCAACCGGGAACTTTATATATTAACAAGGTGTTATTGAACGGAAAGAAATTCAATCAATACCGTATCACGCATGATGAACTGGTTCATAGTCAACGTATATTATTTGATTTAAAGTAACACACAGTGTTTCATAGGTATCGTTTTTGGGTTGACAGGGCTGTCGGACTTTTCAGGGTTCGGCAGCCCATTTTTTATTACATTTATATTGATTGTTGTTCCCGATAAAAAAGAGTGACGGTATGTGTCGGGTATAGTGTCTCTATATAGCTGGAACAGCGTCACTATCCGGTTCGTTGTCGATAATTCCCGGGATAAAAGTTCCTAATCCCTGGGGTAAACAGTGGAATGCTGCAAGGCGAATAGTAATTTCTCTGGAATTTGTTTCCTTTGTAGAAAATGGATTTATTATGGGAAAACAGAAAGTAGCATTAGTCCTTTCTATGGGTGGTGCGCGTGGTATTGCACATATTGGAGTCATAGAAGAATTATTACGTCACAATTATGAAATAACTTCTATTGCCGGAAGTTCAATGGGAGCAATGGTGGGAGCGATGTATGCTTCGGGAAAACTGGAAGAATGCAAAGAATGGCTGTATAGTTGGGATAAGCGCAAGATGTGGGAACTGGCAGACCTCACATTAAGTCGGGACGGACTGGTGAAAGGAGATCGCTTCATCAAAGAGTTAAAGGAGATAATCCCCGATATGAACATCGAGGACTTACCGATTCCTTATGTTGCCATGGCCACCAATATTGTTTGTGATCAGGAGGTGAGGTTCGATAGTGGCAGCTTACATGAGGCTATCCGCGCATCCATTTCCATACCAATGCTTTTCCGCCCTTTGCGAAAAGACGGCATGGTATTGATTGACGGGGGGATCTTGAATCCCCTCCCGCTCAATCATGTACATCGCACCGAAGGAGATATTTTGATAGCAGTCGATGTGAATGCACCGGTTGATTGCGGAAAGAAAAAGAAGATGAGTCCTTATAATCTGTTGACAGAATCTTCAAGAATGATGATGCAACAAATTACTCGTTATCAGATAGAACGCTGTCAGCCGGACATATTAATACGGATGTCCGGCAATGCTTATGATATGTTGGAGTTTCATCATGCAGAGTCCATTGTAGCGACGGGGATTGAGATTACTCGAAATGCATTAGATCGCATTGGCGTGACATCCCAAGAAGGATAGACTTATTCCACATAAATCATCTTTTTCGTCATTCCTCCGTCAATGGTTATGTTCTCTCCGTTGATGAAGTCATTGTTTTCCTCGCAAAGAAATAAGCACATACGGGCAATGTCTTCCGGTTTGCCCACTCGCCGGGAAGGGTGTTGTGAATGGTCTTCCGGGCGGAGCTGGTTGTAGTCATGTGTCTGTATCCACCCCGGTGCAATAGAGTTTACCGTAATGTGCCATTCGGATAATGATGAGGCTAATGCATGGGTTAAAGAATAGATACCACCTTTTGAGGCGGCATAACCTTCACTTCCGGGCTCGCTCATCAGATAACGGGTGGAACAGATATTGATAATTCTTCCGTAAGGATTGGGAAAGGAAAGGGCTTTACGATGAATGGCAAGTAATCGTGAAGTGATAAATACAGGACGCAGGTTGACAGAGAGAATCTTATCGAAATCCTCTATACTTGTTTCCGTGATAGGAGAAAAGTTGCTAATGCCTACATTATTAATAATGATATCAAGATCGCCCCATTCCTTCAGAATTTGCAGGACACAATTCTCCAACGACTCTTTATTGCTTACATCAACCTTGTGGAATATGCTTCCTGTTTCTTTTGCAGTTTGTTGACCGGATGCATCATTCGTATCACAGAAAGCGACTAGGCAATCCGCTTGAGAAAATGCTTCTACGATTGCTTTGCCTATTCCTTCCGCTCCGCCTGTTACGAAAACTCTTCTTTTCCGTCTGTTTGCATCGGAAGGTATCTTGTCAGCTTGTCCCGTTCTCACCTGATGCGTTGTTCCGGTTTTCTTTTTACCATACTTCTGTGCTTGTTTCCAAGCAGCTTTTCTGGCTTCATATTGTTCCTGCTGTCTTTCTATATAATTATCTGCCATGATTTCTTTTTTACTGGCAAATGTAAAATATAAAAAGGATAAATGCAAAGAATCGCCCGCTCCTTTTTGTCCAAACGAGCGGGTGATTCTATTCCATATACCATGGCCCCTAAACGGCCGTTTCCCAATGGTAATGCTTCGGTCCATACTTGTGCCGGGCGATCGTACCAGAGTTTATATTCTTGCACAGATGGTTGCTTTTCTTGTGCATGAATACTACAGGCAATAAGGTGTAGAAATAATTAAAAGTTATCGGGCATAAAAACGAATTTCAATATCCGGCTGAAAAGGACTTACTATGCATAAGTGAAAATACGTTGGAAGTGTAAATACAATAATGTGTACTTATCTATTCATTATAAACAAATAACTAAAATGTATAGTTTAATTATTGGACCATTATTGTTCCGCATTGATCCGGAAGGTTGGCAAAGTTATATTCGTTCTTTTCTTGTAAATTGAAATATACTTCTTATATTTGTCGTTAGAACATTTAACGAAAAAAATTATGAAAAGTTTAAAGGTTACATCTATGTTGGCAGTACTGATGTTCTTGTTTATAACAGGAATGCAGGCACAGACCGTAACTCCCAGTAAGAAGTATATTACAAAGGAGTTGAATAACGTAAGCAATTTTAGCTCAATCAAGGTGCTAGGCAGTACTGATGTTGAATATCGACAGAGTAGTGGCTCTAAAACAGAGATTTCTATATATGGTTCGGACAATTTGGTCGATTTGCTGGAAGTGTCTACTGCGAATGGAGTGTTGCAGGTGAATATCAAGAAGGGGGTTAAGATTCTTAGTGGAGAACGTCGTTTGAAAGTGATTGCTTCTTCTCCTTCATTAGATGAAGTAGATATTAAAGGTTCGGCAGATGTATATCTGAAGGGTACTATTAAAGGTGTTGATTTAACTCTGAACATAACCGGTTCCGGAGATATTGAAGCGGAGAATCTGCAATATACTAATCTTTCTGCTTATATAAAAGGGAGTGGAGATATCGATGTGAAAAATGTGAAGGGCACTACTGTAAAAACGATAGTCAGCGGTTCGGGAGATGTGAATATCAAAGGCACTGCGAAATGGGCTGCATTGACTGTAAACGGCTCCGGTGACATCAGTGCTGATAAGTTGGCGGCTACTGAAGTGATTGCCACTGTTTCAGGTTCCGGCGATATCTTTTGTTATGCTTCTAAACAGTTGGATGCAAAAGTTAGCGGTAGTGGAGATATTGAATATAAAGGAAGTCCATCTATTCTAAATAAACAAGGCAGGAAAGATTCTATTTCCAGAAAATAGGAATTCTCGATTATAATAGGATGCGGGTAAATATGCGTGATGTATTGCATATTTGCCCGTTTTTGTTTTGTACCTGTATGCTTTCTATTGATTAATTTCATAGTAAAAATATATATTATTGTATGTAAATCGGATAAAAATGTAGCTTTACACTTACATTTGCTTATATTAGAGTAACAAATGAAAATGTTACCATTTTAGATAGAAAACGCCCTTTGTTTTTGTCAGAAACCACCTCGTAAACCGGTATCGAAAAGTTTATACTTGCATCGGATTTTAATACGTCAAAGAATCATCAGACGTGTTTTACTGAAAGTGTAAAATATTAATTAAATTAATCTGATATTAGTATGAATGATTGTTTCCTGAATTTATTATTTAGTTTTCAGCTTTTACTTCCTTTGAAGGATGGAGCAGATTTTGTGGGCAGTAAACAGACTATTGATGTAATTTTGTCTGATTTGTCTCTGCTTGGATATGTAATTCCCGTAGGGGGACTTGGTATTGGACTATTTATTTGCCTACTTGCCTATCTTGCGGCAGAGTATAATGTCCGGTTTCAATCTCATGAAAAATATAAGATTGCAATGAATATGCTTCATTCGATACATACACCCTTGACATTATTACGAAATCAGTTGGAAGATATTAAAACTGCTAGTCTGTCTGAACCGATTTCTCTGAAAATAGAGGAAGTCTTGAAATATGCTGAACGTATAATAGACTGTAATCAGAATGTTATGACGCTTGATAAGATTGAAGGTAGTATTAAACCTAAGACAGCTACTGTCGATTTTGAACTTTCCACTTATATCACTTCCATTGTTAATCAATGTCGGCCATACGCAAACATCCGTCAAGTGAAATTGAAGGTCAACGAATGTTCGGATTGCGTCAGTTGCAGGATAAATGAGAACATAATGACAGCCGCACTTCAGTATCTTTTATACAAGATAATCTTGATAACAAATTCGGGTTGTTGCATATCAATTAGCGTAACGCATACAATGGATGCATGGGAATTACATATCAGCAATAATACCGTAACGGAGAATAAAGCTGAAAGTTTATTTTCCTTTATTTCCGCCCTGTTTCCTGTATATGGATATAGTGGTTTGAGGACTGTCAGAAAAATCATTCGTTTGCATGGAGGGAAAATGATTGGCTACGGACATGGCAAATTCGCCACTTTCAGGATTGTTATCCCGACGGACTGTCATTGCCAGAATCAAAAATGTCCCGTTATAAAATCCTCTCGAATTCATAAGGATGAAAAACAAGATTTGAAAGCAAAGGATGCTCCTCATATCTTATTAGTAATGAAGGATAAACCGTTCAGTGATTATTTGAGAAAGTCTTTGTCGAGATACTATCAGATTTCCATTCTTGAAGATCCTGATTTGATAATACATACTATCATCCGGCAAATTCCTGACACAATCATTATTGATGATAATGTAAACGGCATAAGTGGTGATTCGCTCTGTTTTCAAGTTAAAGCAGATAAAACAATGGGAGAGATACCAGTCGTTCTGCTGATAAGGTCTTTTGATAATGAAAGCTATCTTTCTCATTTAGGATGTGGAGCAGATCGGTTGAAATTGCGTACAGAGAGTATCTGTAAGTTCAGGGCGGATATTCACATGCTTATTGAGAACCGCATGGCGTTGCGTGAACGAATAAAAAACTTTTTATCTGATGCCATTTTTCCTTTGGTGCCTATGAGGCAGGAAATGGAAAACACAGATTTGTTATTTATGAATAAAGTCAATGAAATATTGGAAAAGAATCTCTCAACGGAGAAATATAGGATTGATAAACTTTGTGTTGATATAGGGATGAGTCGTACTGCTTTTTACAGTAAGATAAAGGATATTATAGGTATGTCACCGGAAGATTACATCTATTCATTCAAAATGGATAAAGCACTTAAATTGTTGGCTTCCCAACAATTTAATATTTCGGAAATAGCAGGTATGTTGGGATATTGTGATGTCCAATATTTTAGGAAGAAATTTAAGGATTTCTATCATGTATGCCCTACGGATTATATAAAGAGTATTATTGGCTAAAAATCTATTCTCCGGAAATTTCTCATGGTTTCCGTAATTTTGAGATTGCAACACATGGATAATAAAACGAAGGAAGTAAAAGCTACGGAAGGCAAGGGATATCTGACAATCAAGAGCCGCCGCCAACCCAAAGCGAATATAGGAACCGTAGAGAAAGTCTTAGAAGGTATCTGGCGTCTTTGAATTGACTCTTCCGAAGAAAGAACGGTTACCTATCGCTTGTAATATATTTGTTAATTAGTTAGTGAATTTAGTCCTTGATTAGCTATAGAATCTCCAAACAATTCCTATTTTTGCTTCAAGAAGTATGGTCTGATAAAAAAAGAAAGAAGTGATAGTAAAAATGAAATAGTATAATCATCAGAAATAAATAAGGTATATGAATAGAAAAGTTGATTTATCCATATCTTGTTATGGAGAAGTAAAAGATGGGAGATATGATATTGTAGCGTTACCGTGGGGGGCTACCGAACCTCATAATCTGCATTTGCCCTATATGACGGATTGTATCCTTTCTCATGATGTAGCGGTTTCTGCCGCTTTGATAGCCAAACAGAAATATGGGGTAAATTGTATGGTCATGCCACCTATCGGCATGGGGTCGCAAAATCCGGGACAACGGGAACTTCCGTTTTGTATCCATACGCGTTATGAAACTCAGAAAGCAATACTGACGGATATTGTTTCTTCCCTTTATGTTCAAGGTATCCGGAAATTAGTAATTATCAACGGGCATGGTGGCAATACTTTTAAAAGTATGATTCGTGATTTATCGGTAGACTATCCTGACTTTCTGATTGCATCAAGTGAATGGTATACCGTATTAAAGGTTAAGGACTATTTTGAAAATCCGGGTGACCATGCAGATGAAGTCGAGACATCTGTAATGATGCACTATCATCCCGAACTGGTCAATCTTGAAGAAGCAGGAAGTGGAGAATATAAAACCTTTGCCGTGCAGTCTTTGAATGAAAAAGTAGCATGGATTCCCAGAAACTGGGGAAAAGTATCGAAAGATACCGGGGTAGGTGATCCGCGTGGAGCCTCTGCCGAAAAAGGTAAAAAGTTCGCAGAAGCGGTCGCAGAGAAATATGCAAGGCTCTTTGACGAACTGGTGAACCAGAAACTTTACTAAAGAATAAAATACGAATAGGTGAACAATAGTGATATTATCTCTATTGTTGAGAAGCACTAAATGAGTAATAAGTGAAAAAGAAAATTAGTTGTAAAGGTCGTTTATTGTCTTCAATGTATAGATATATTTGTGTATGTCCCATTGCTGTCTTTTCTACTCTTAAACAGTTTTCTTTTTCTTATACAAAATGCTAATAAACTCATTTTGTGTTTTTAATAAATAATGGAACAGTTTATTATAAACGGGTCTCACGTTTATAATAAATGATATTCAGGGTTACTTAGTAAATGGAACTGAATATATTAAACAAAACGGGGTAAAATCTCTACAGATTTTGCCCCGTTTCTATTCTTCCGGACATATATCTATGCCTTCAAAGTCTATCTTTATGTCTTTATTTTTGTATATCTCATTCTTGTTCCAGTTGGTTCTTTCGGACAAATATACAAAATAAAAAGAGCAAAGTCAATAGTTTCTATGTTTACCTTTATTTCTTTTGTTTTACCAATATAATTGCCGGATTGTCTTCTTCATCCACCTTCACCCGTCACGGTTGGTGTGTTAATCGTTTTAAAAGGAATACAAATCTTCCGGATAATGCTTTCATCCTGTTTTGATATGATATAACACGTGTTTGCATAATGGATGGTCAGCAGGAACAAGCGGATGGTCGAACTCTTTCATTCGTGTCATACCTATCTTCTGCATTACACGTTCCGAACGGAGATTCGGCAGGGAAGTAAATGAATACAGTTCTGTAATGTCCGGTTGTTTACGAGTATATTCCAGACAAGCTGTTGCTGCTTCAGGGGCATAGCCATGTCCCCAATACTCATGTGCCAGCCGCCAGCCGATTTCTATACCCGGTGCAAAATCTACATCGAATGTTATCTGATGCAGCCCGGTATAGCCCATAAAAGCATGGTCTTCTTTGCGTTCTACGGCATACAAACCGAAGCCGCAGGTTTGAAATTCCTTTTGGATACGATGATAAAAATTGAGTGATTCTTCCGGAGTTAATGGTTGGAGAAAGTACTCCATGACGTGAGGGTCGGCGTTCATGAGGGCAAAAAGAGGAATGTCTTCCTCTTTCCAATCGCGAAGGATCAATCGGGATGTTTCGATATAAGTTTGCATAAAACTAAAAATAGTAATTCGCAAATATACGCTTTTTAGTCTTATATACCAGAACTTTTTGTTTGCTTCTGTTATCTTTTTAATATTGGGGTACCAGCGAGCAGATATAGATATAACTTTTCATATTACGACTGCCGGAAATCTTACTAAAGTCTCCGGCAGGGACGGTAGTGGTGTAATTTACGGATGCCGTGAACTGATAGACCGTCTGAACGATTCGGAAGGGAAACTGAACTTCCCGGAAGAACTGAAGGACGGACCTGAAATGGTACTTCGCGGTGCTTATGTAGGTTTGCAGAAAATGACTTATCTGCCGGGATATGGTGTTTATGAATATCCTTATACCCCAGAGAGGCTTCTACCCATCCGGGTTTGAAGCCGGCAGTATTTCCGGCAACTGATTGGAGTTGGGAGAAGACGGCAAAAAGTTATGGAGAAACTCCCGAAAGAACTGCTCTCCGAAGATAAAAATACTCGTGTCAGTGTGGCTTATGAAGCAGAAACAGCTGTGATGAAAGGCAAATTTCAAAAGAAAGAACATCGTAAACAAATGGGAGTATTTTTTAGTAAAGGGAACAGTATCGAATGGAATGTTTCTACCGGATTGGTGCAGGTCTATGCGCTTCGCTTCAAATACATGAATACAAGCGGAAAACCAATCCCTGTGTTAATGAAGTTTATTGACGCGAAAAGGGTAGTCTTGAAAGAAGATATACAGATATTTCCGGAGACACCGGACAAGTGGAAAATGATGAGTACCACTACGGGGACATTTATTAATGCCGGACATTATAAAGTGTTACTTTCGGCTGATACTATGGAAGGCTTGGCATTTGACGCATTGGATATTCAATAGGGCTTTTTGAAAGTCAGTTATATAAGCCACATTTCTCATATTCTAATCTTTTCTTATAAATAGAATATAGATGTTATTTTTTTAAGATTCGATACTCTGATTTTAATTATTTGAGAGCCGAGTTTTAAATAATCTCTATATTTGAAATCAAAAACAAAATAACACAATGGAGAGTGATATACCTAATTTTGATTTGCCAGTTGATTATATTGTTGGAGAAGGATATGAGATAGATTTATCAAAAAGGTACAAGAACTTTCCTTGTAGGGTAAGGTCCGGTTTTTTCATCCTCTGTGTTAAGGGAGTAATGCAAACAACAATCAATGGAAATCTTCATCATATTGGTGAAAACGATTTGATAACCTTACTGCCTGGTTATTTTATGGAAATTCTTGATTTCTCACCGGATATTCATATCTATTATGCTGGGTTCTCAGCCGGATTTATAGAAGGTATAAATTTAATGAAATCCACAGAACATCTTCTTCCTGTAATTATGGAAAACCCAATAATAACGTTGTCTCCATTACAAGCTTGTAGCTACAAGATGTTTTATGAATCGTCAATACTGTCATATGCTTCACCTCGTACACAGGCAAATAAAGAGATAGTAAAAGCTGTCCTTACTATGTTCGTTCAGGGAGCCACTGAGATTTACAAGATGCAAAATAACCTGTATCTATCTTCCCAATCAAGGAAGTATGAGATTTATCAGGAGTTTCTGAAATTGGTCATGAAATATTATATAGTTCATCATGGGACTTCCTTTTATGCCAATCAACTGGGGCTTAGTTTGCCACATTTCTGTTCGACAATAAAAAAAGTTGCTGGAAATACCCCATTGGAAGTGATTGCCTCCGTTATCTTAATGGACGCAAAATCCCGGTTAAAATCGACTAATGAGCCTGTGAAGAATATTGCCTTATCTTTGGGATTTAATAATATTTCTTTCTTCAACAAGTTCTTTAAGCAGCATACAGGAGTTACTCCACAAGAGTACAGAGGGCATTAAACTCCTTTCGATTGCCTTTTAAACGGCAATGTCACAATAAAGCGGCTTCCTTTTCCGATTTCCGATTCAACCGAAATACTTCCTTGTAGGTGCTCTACAATCGTTTTGCAGATAGAAAGCCCTAGCCCCGTACCTTGTTTGAAAGTATTGACCTTATAGAAACGGTCGAATATCTCTTTCTGGCATTCTTGCGGAATTCCTTCTCCCGTATCTTCCACAAACAGGTAAACCAATTGGTCTTTCTCTGAATGTGATGTGAAGCCGAAATGGATATAACCTTTCTCTGTAAATTTGCGGGCATTGTTTATGAAATTGCAAATAACCTGTTTCAAGCGTGTCGCGTCGGTATTAATGTAAATGTCATCATCCGGTAGTAACGCTTTTATTTCAATTTCCGGCAACTGTTTTACTGCTTGTTCTTTCTCTATATCTTTCATCATGGATTTTAGGGAACAACAGGAATAAGTGAATTTAATCGTGTTTGATTCTATTTTTGATAAGTCAAGTATATCATCAATCAATCGTACCAAATGCTCGCTGTTGATACTGATTAACCTTACAAAGTCAGCCCGTTCTTCATCGCTTAATTCATTATAAGTGGAAGCAATGACATCTGAGAAACCTACTATCGCATTTAACGGTGTCCGGATTTCATGGCTCATATTTGCCAAAAATGCCATTTTAAGCCGATCACTTTCTTCTGCTTTTTTACGAGCTTCAATCAGAGTGTTTTCTATATCTTTATATTCCTGAATACTCATACAGATTCCCACTAACCGATAAGGATGTCCGGAGATATTTGCGATATACGTGGATTGTCCTTCAAACCATTCCCATGTACCGTCTCCACGACGCAATCGAAATGGAACAGCTTTATCAAATGTTTCAATGCCGCTGAGTTGTACGACAAAGGCATCAGCCATAGTTTGTCGATCGTCCGGGTGAATCATGCTTACATATTCTTCCATTGTTAAGGTGTTGTTTTCTCCAGCCGGAATACCCAAATGGGTAAAATAACGATTATCTAAAGTAAACTCACTTCGATTTATATCGTAATACCAAGGATATATTCTGGTCCTTTGCAAAGCAGTGTTCAAAATATATTCTTGTGTGAGTTCCACTGTAATATTACGAAAAAAGAACAAGATGGTTTTTAAGTTTCCTTTATTTCTGATTGTAGCAAATTCTCCCCTTATAGGGAATTGTGTATGGTCTACTTGCTCCTGTATATAGGTATGTTCTGGAAGTGTATATATCCTCTCACCTTGACTAATCTTCTCTAAGATAGTTGACAAAATATCTTCTTTATTATTCAATAGCTTGAATATCTGACTTGTAGGGAGGGGCATCATTGTATTGACAGATGAATGAACATGAAGTTCTGTAAGAGCTTGCTGATTTAGTTGTATGATTTTTCCATTTATATCCAATATAATAACTCCGTCAGGTAGAATATTCAGCAATTCATCATCGTAGAGTGTTTGTTCGTTCACTTCCATGTGTTGTTGTTTTAATGCAAAGTATGAAGTAATAAATATAATTCCATAACAAAGAAACTCATTTCTTTTGAAGATAATACTACTTTAATGAATGTTTTTGAGCTTGTTTATATCGCTATTTTAATTTGCAATATATTGAGTGTTAATATGATATTCTCTTTTTAAGATTCGATATTCATATTTTAATCAGTGCTTTTATAGAGTACAAAAAGACTCCTCATCCGTCTACTTGATATGAAGAAAAAAGAACGAATGAAAATATATACTTTACTGTTTGGGGCATTGGTCGTTTGTCCGATGCAGGCACAGACAGTACATGATTGGGAAAACCACCATGTACTTCAAATCAATCGGAAACCGGCACGGGCTGCGTTTATTCCTTTCTCCACACAGAAAGGAGACTGTTCGGTATGCTTGGATGGAATGTGGAAATTCAGATGGACACCTGTACCTGACGAAAGAATCGTTGATTTTTATCAAACGAATTTTAATGATAAGGACTGGACTGATTTTCCGGTTCCTGCTAATTGGGAAATCAACGGATATGGTACTCCAATTTATGTATCAGCCGGTTATCCATTTAAGATAGACCCTTCGCGAGTAATGGGGGGAACCCAAGGCGGATTATGCGACTTATCAAGAAAGGAATCCGGTAGGGCAGTATCGGCGGCTTCTTATGGGTATTGGCAGATGAAGGTGTGAAACGCGTGGATATGGACGGATTCATTGATAATTAAGGCAACTTTGGCGTTGACGGTATTGTAGGGCCACATCACGAAAAGGAAGGTAGCTATGATGCGTATATCGGAGTATATCAGCCTTGTGACGGCCGAAACCGAGTGCTTTATACACTTCCCGAAAGTGGAATTTCTGTTTTGAATGTGATTCCACCGGTACGTAATAAGGTAAACTCAACGGATTTGTGCGGTCCTTCTTCACAAGCTAAGTGGGTGAATGGTTCCCAAACGGGGCGGATTGTTTTCCGGTTTATGGAATAAATAAAAAAAGGTGCTGACACCTGACATGATATTTAATTTTAAAAGTCATACAAATAAAGCAGAACAAAGATAATAATCATTATCTTTGTTCTGCTTTATATATTCTGATTACCGAAACGTTATAATACTACTCACACATGATGAAACATCTTTTTTCTTTTCTGATAATAGCTTCTTTGCTGTTATTTGGTTGCCGTTCAAAAACACAAAGTAATTTTCAGCCTGAACTTTCTGAACAAGCGGAGGAAAGCTATTCTTTACCTGAAGAATACGCTGAAGAAGTGATTGTTACAGGCAAGGTGCTGAACCGGGATTTTTATCCTAATGAAAAAGATTTGACTCTTATTATTCCTTTTTTTAGAAAAATGGAGAATCAGTACTGTGCACCTATCCAAAAGGATGGATCATTCTCTTTCCGTTTTCCTATTTTTGCAAAAATAAGGGAGATTTCTATTCGTAATTATGCCGAACATTTGTATGTGCATCCGGGGGATAGTGTATACGTAGAGATTGATTTTAAAGATATGTTTCATCCCAAAGTAACGGGTGATGCTGAAAAATTAAACCAAGAAATATTGGCTTTTACTGAGAATGCTTATTACTATATACAGAATTATAGTATAGGATCTAATTTGAATAATAATGATTTTGAAACAGAACTTAAAAGGGAGTATAATCTTCGTTTGGAACGTAGGCAAGAGTATATACAAAAATATAAGCCGTCAGAAGAAGTTGAATTTCTCACAGAAGAACTATTGAAACAGGATTATTATTATGCTTTGCTACTTTATGCTTCTCACATCCAAGATGAAACTGGTAAGGAGTTGGAGCGCTATCATGCGTTGTTGCCTGAAATTAACGGGCTTTACCATAAAGGCATACTATCAGCACGTTTATTTGATATTGCTGAAAGTGTAGAAAACTATATTTTATTTGGAATGGCTTTGAAAAATAGGAAATATCCGAAGATAGAGGATATGATGTCTCTAATTGGGGAGAATACATTGAATCAGTATTTGTATACAAAGATGATGGCTAATTGTTTGACGGCTAATGATACACTTGCTTTAGCAAAACGACACGCACAGTTTGATTCAATAGTGAAGATGCCGCATTTACGTGCACAGATTACCCAAATATATAATCGGACTAAGTCATATTTGGAAAATCCTCAATCGGTTTCCGATAATTTATTGTATGGAGTATTTCATGAAAATGCAAGTCAAAAAACGTCTATGTCATTTATGGAACCTATTTATGAAATGCTCGAGAAAGATCGTGGAAAAGTGATCTATTTTGATTTTTGGGTTAAGTGGTGCCCTCCTTGTTTAACGGAGATGGAACCGTTGAAGCAGTTACGCAGTAAGTATTCTACAAAAGATTTGGTCATATATTCTATATGTGGCAGCGAACCGAAAGAGGAGTGGGAGGAGTGCCTGGATAAGTATTCATTGAGGAACCGGGGAATTGAATGTATTTATGCAAATGATTTTTTTGGAAAAGAAAATTATCAGAAGATTTGTAACCAATGGAATGTGCATGATATGCCATATTATATCTTGATAAACAGAAAAGGACAGATTATTGATTTTGGTAGTTCGGCACGTCCGAGTAATCCGAATTTGCGATCTAGAATTGAGGAGGCGGTTAAAAATATAAAATAACTTTTTATTTGTTTTACTCAGAAGTAGAGGATAGTGAGTACAAAACGGCCGGATTTCCGTCTTTATTTTAGTAAAAATATAGATTGGAATGGAAAGCCGACTGAAACATCGAATATTTGTATTTTCTTTATTGGTATGGACTGTTATATGTCCTTCCGGTACTCAACAAACACATTCGCTTCACGAACAATTCTTGAATCCGTCCGATGAATCCCGATCCGGTGGAACTTTCACCGGAAGTGAAACAGAAGATTAATGAATTAAAAGAGGCAGGCGTGTTGGTTCCCGTTATTCCATCTAAGGAAGACGATTTATTTTTATTGCTAATCAAAGGATTGATACAGTCTTTCACAGTAGCTTATTTTTTAGCTCTGTGAAAGGCTGTGTTTTTGTTTTCGGATATTTAATGAGAAAATATTCAAGAATAAGGTTTCTGCTATGACTCTTTTTTGTACTTTTGCAGCCGATTTAAAAATACCACATGCATGAAGACAAGCGAATCTTTATTATCAAAAGGAAAATTCATTGCCGAATATTCTGCCCACCTAATGGGAGCCGGAGTACATACTTCGCGGGTTGTCCGTAATTCCAAACGTATCGGTGAGGCTTTCGGGCTAGACGTAAAATTAGGAGTATTTCATAAAAACATCATTCTTACGATTATTGACAAACAAACCAATGAGGCTTGCAACGAGGTTATAGACATTCCTGCACATCCTATTAGTTTTGAACATAACTCGGAATTAAGTGCATTGAGTTGGGAAGCCGTGGACAATCGCCTCTCGTTGGAAGAACTGACGGAAAAATACAGGAAAATAGTTTCCGCTCCGATGATACATCCTCTTTTTGTATTATTGCTGGTAGGATTTGCCAATGCTTCTTTCTGTAAACTGTTCGGAGGGGATTTGATTTCTATGGGCATTGTTTTCTCAGCCACAATTACAGGATTTTACCTGAAACAACAGATGCAGAAAAAGAAAATCAATCATTATATAACATTTATTGTTTCGGCGTTCGTGGCTTCCCTATGTGCATCCACAGCTTTGATATTTGATACGACTTCCGAAATAGCACTGGCAACCAGCGTACTGTATCTCGTTCCGGGAGTGCCTTTGATTAATGGTGTGATTGATGTGGTAGAAGGATATGTCCTGACCGGATTTGCCCGCTTGACGGAGGCGTCCTTGCTGATTGTCAGCATTGCGATCGGCCTTTCCTTTACATTATTAATGGTAAAAAACAGCTTAATTTGATATGGTAGCACTCGATATTCTTTCCGATGGATTTTTTGCTGCAGTGGCGGGTATAGGCTTCGGAGCTATTTCCGACCCACCTTTGCGTGCATTTAAAATGATTGCGATTTTAGCGGCATTAGGACACGCATGTCGTTTTTGCCTGATGACTTATTTAGGGGTAGATATTGCTACCGCTTCTTTATTTGCCGGTTTGGTAATAGGTTTTGGTAGTCTATGGCTGGGAAAAAGGGTCTATTGCCCAATGACGGTACTCTATATTCCGGCATTGCTTCCGATGATTCCGGGCAAGTTTGCCTATAATATGGTATTTTCACTGATTATGTGTTTACAGAATATGAATGACCCGGAGCAACTGGATAAATTCATGGGTATGTTTTTCTCCAATAGCTTGATAGCCAGTACTGTAATATTCATGTTGGCGGTAGGAGCCACATTCCCGATGTTCCTGTTTCCACACCGGGCTTTTTCTTTAACAAGACATTAATTAAACTACTTTTATGGAGATTTTTTGGAGAACAATCGCATATTATAATTCAGCCACCTGGCTTTTGCAGATAGTTATTATTCTTATTGGTATCGTGCTGACAGCATTGCTCATCTGCCGGCCACGTCCGTGGGTGAAAATGGGAATGAAGTTCTACATGATAGGGCTGTATTCATGGATTTCAGTTATCTATTATTATATTTATTGTGAGGAACGCAGCTATAATGGAGTAATGGCTATGTTTTGGGGAGTAATGGCTATTATCTGGATTTGGGATACTATTACGGGATATACAACTTTTGAACGTACACATAAGTATGATATCTTATCGTATATCTTGTTGGCAATGCCTTTTATATACCCACTGGTTTCGTTGGCCCGCGGACTTAGTTTCCCGGAAATGACCTCTCCGGTAATGCCCTGTTCCGTGGTGGTATTTACAATCGGACTACTATTGCTGTTTGCTCATAAAGTGAATATGTTTCTGGTGCTTTTTCTTTGCCACTGGTCATTGATAGGATTATCCAAAACTTATTTCTTCCAGATTCCGGAAGACTTTTTGTTGGCAAGTGCAACCATTCCCGGCTTGTATCTTTTCTTCAGAGAGTATTTCCTGAATAACCTGCATGCCGATACGAAGCCGAAAGCAAAATATATTAATTGGTTATTAATAACTGTCTGTATCGGATTGGCTATATTACTGACTACTACAATGTTTCTGGAATTAGTACCCAAAAACTAATCTGAAACAGAGAGAATAGTTTTTTCTAGAAATAAAAAATCGCTTTTTATAACTATTAAAGTTATAGAAGGCGATTTTCACATACCTGCCTATTGAATGGCATAGAATATTCGAAGAGCATATTGCATGACAACGTCAGGCAGCCATTTCTTACTCTTAGCGAATGTGACTTGTATCCATGGTCCGACTTTCGTACGGAAGGGAGGATTTTTGCGTGCTACTATTTTACAGATTGCATGCCCCAACTTCTTCGGGTGACATCCGTTACGTTCTTCCTTTTCTATAATTTCCAATGATTTCAGGAAACTCTCCTTGTAATCGGTATTTACTCTTGTTGCTTCCGAAATATTCCGGTTATCTGTAAATCCGGTATTGAAATCTCCCGGTTCTACAATACAAACTTTTATATGAAACGGATGAACTTCCAAGGCTAAAGCCTCACTATATCCTTCGACCGCAAATTTAGAAGCGGAATAAAATCCCTGATAGGGGATACCCATTACTCCACCGATAGAACTGATATTGATGATTATTCCTCTTCGTGCCTTGCGCATATAAGGCAGCACCACTTTGCACATGTTCACTACGCCGAAGAAATTAGTATTCATTTGCCCGGATATTTCATCTTCTGTTGCGAGTTCCAAAGCACCACCGATACCCATTCCGGCATTATTAATCAATACGTCAATCCGTCCTTGTTCTGATATAATCTGTCCGACAGCTTCGTGGATAGAAAGAATATTAGTGACATCGGCAACAAGCATTTTTACATTGTTCATGTTTCCGGAAGGCTTTCTACTTGTTCCGTAAACAATGTGCCCCTGTTCAGATAACATTTGCGCTGTGATTTTCCCGAACCCGGAAGATGCTCCGGTGATAAGTATGACTTGTGGTTGCATGTTTTTTCAGAAAGTGATATAACGGCCAATTATTACTCCTCTAATATAGCAGTCAGTTCTGCTCTCCAATCAGTTCCGTTCCGGGGTTGGAAAGTTTCGAATCCCAGCTCTTTGCCCATGTGGATATTTGAAGTTCCGTCATCTACAAATAAAGTTTCGGAAGGAATTATATTACAATCCTTTATCATAAAGTCGAATATTTCCGGTGCAGGTTTTGTATGTCCTACCTGATAAGATAGATACAGCTTGTCACAATAATCATTCAATGGCTTCTTCCTTGAGGAAAATTCGGGGCTACAAGCCCATGACATGACAAAAGGATTGGTATTACTAAGAATATATACATGATAAGACTTCCGTAATTCCAACATATAATCAAGTTTGCGCAAATCTACTTCGTTGAAGAAGCCCAGCCATGCCTGTTTGGTTTCTTCCATAGTAAGCTCTCGTCCGCATAAATCTCCCAGTTGTTTTCTAAATTCATCAGCGCTAAGTTTACCTTCCTCCAATTCCTGAAATATTCCGGTTTGATGATATTTATCCAACCGACTGTCTGCATCCGTCAATCCCAGTTTGATAAATGCCTGAACGGCTTTATCACGGTCAATGTCTACAATAACTCCACCAAAATCGAATACAATGTTCTTAATCATGATATATTTTTTATTGCTACAAAGATACAGCTTATCTTCCTAATTAACTGCTTGCTGTTCCTTGATATTTATCAAGAAAAGTATAGAAAGTAAATTTAGACGAAAGAATAACAGTTATCAGACGATTAATTTTATATTATATCAAGTTTAGAGTTTACTAAAAGAAGAAAGAAATATTCGCTACTCTAACAATAATCTTATAAATTTGTCGCATATTTGTATGTAGAGATTAAAAATTGAGACTATGAGTAATCTTCGAATTTTATTGTATGTATTTGTCCTCTCTTTGGCCGCATGTCATCCGGAGGGGACTAATGTGAAACAAGGATTAGATAAAGCTGCTCAATTAATGGAGCAAGATCCGGATACGGCATCCGTTATTCTTGAAACTATTCAAATGAACCAAATGAATGAGGCGCAACTTGCAGAATACAATTTGCTTTGTACTCAATTCAATGAAGATAAGAATATACCTCATTCTTCTGATCATCAGATTCGTCAGGCCGTGTCTTATTATGAGCAATACGGAAATGAAATTCAGAAGTCAAAAGCCTATTATTATCTGGCATGTGTAGAAAGTGATTTGAATCAGGAGAAAGACGCTGAAACTCATTTCAAAGAAGCAATAAGACTAGCTGCGCAAACAGAAGAATATGAACAAATGACTAAGATTTGCAGGAGATGTAGTCTTTATTATCAGAAATATGGCAACTTTGACGAAGCGCTGGAAATGGAAAGAAAAGCGTATGCCAGCCAATTGATGTTGATTGACAGTAAAGACCGTTCTACCGTGATTCTGTCTTCCGCTTTGGGAGTGTTCGGTGCCATGTCCCTCTTGCTTGGATTGCTATGGAAGAAACATCTGTCTGTACACTCGCAACTGGACACCTTTAAGGAAGAAATGCAGATGAAAGAGGTTGAATCTGACAAACTGGCGATGCAATGTAATTATCTCGAAGAAAAGTATCAATCCCTTCAACAGCATATTTATGAAAATTCTCCGGTTATCTCGAAAGTCCGTCAGTTGAAGGAACGAACTGCTTTGTCTCCCAAAATACCGTCTTTTTCAGAAAGAGACTGGACGGAACTTTTACGACTTCAGGAAAACGTTTACGGCCTTGTATCCAAATTGAAAGAGATAAGTCCGAAACTTACAGAAGAAGATTTGAGGGTATGTGCTTTTTTACGCGAAGGTGTTCAGCCTACTTGTTTTGCAGATTTAATGAAACTGACTGTTGAGACTCTGACCCGGAGAATCTCCAGGATAAAAACGGAGAAATTAATGCTGGCAAACTCTAAAGAATCGTTGGAAGATATTGTGAAATCATTATAGTCTGCATTTGTCTGTGCTTGTTTATGTGACGTTGTTGAATATCAACTGATTATAAGTATAAAGTGTCCGTATTCGTCCGATAAGAATCTTCTCTTTTATATGCTTGTTCTATAACTTTGCAAACAAAAAAGTTACAGAGCAATGAATAACTTATTATTTAAAAAATGTAATGATTTTAGTGGGTGGATTGTTTTTCTAATAGCAGCTTTTGTATATGGAATGACGATTGAACCTACTGCTAGTTTTTGGGATTGTCCCGAATTTATTTCGTGTGCCGAAAAGTTACAAGTAGGGCATCCACCGGGTGCACCTTTCTATATGCTCGTAGGAAACCTGTTTACCCAGTTTGCTTCCGAGGCATCGCAAGTGTCTTGGCTGGTGAATTTTCTGAATGCGTTGTTGAGTGCCGGTTGCATCCTGTTTCTTTTTTGGAGTATCACCCGGTTAGTAAGATCCCTGATAATAAATGAAGAGCAGAATTTATCAACGATGGATGTTATCGTCATTCTGGGGTCGGGATTTGTCGGAGCCTTGGCATATACATTCAGTGATACATTTTGGTTCAGTGCGGTAGAAGGTGAAGTTTATGCTTTCTCTTCTTTTCTTACGGCATTGGTCTTCTGGATGATTCTTCGCTGGCAAGATGAATCGGATTCGGTATATGGTGACCGTTGGATTATCCTGATAGCTTATATTATCGGGCTGTCAATTGGAGTGCATTTGCTCAATCTGCTCTGCATCCCGGCCATTGTGCTGGTTTTCTATTATCAGAAGTATCATGCAATATCGTTTAAAGGAGTAGCTGCTGCAATTGTCATATCCGGTCTTCTTATCGTATTTATCCTTTTTGTTTATATTCCTGGCATAGCTGATATGGGAGGGTGGTTCGAGCTGCTCTTTGTCAATGTGTTCGGACTTCCTTTCCATACGGGGCTGATCGTCTTTTTAGCTTTAACATTTCTCGTACTGGTCGGAGCCATTTATCGTTTCCGAAAACGTATGTTGCATACTTCTTTATGGTGCTTGCTTATGCTCACCGTAGGCTATACCACCTATGCGGTGATACTGATTCGTGCCAACGCTAATACTCCGCTTAATGAGAATGCGCCGGACAACATTTTTACACTTAAAAGTTATCTGAATCGCGAGCAGTATGAAAGTGCTCCTCTGCTTTATGGAAAAACTTATGCATCCGATCCGGAATATGTGCCTGAAGGTGACTATTACAGAGTAAAAACGACAAAGGGAAGTGCTGTATATCGTCCGGATAAGGAAAAAGGTAAATATAAAATAATCCGGTATAAAGAAGATGTGTGCTATACTCAGAATATGTTGTTTCCCCGAATGTGGAATGAGCGAATGGCTGCTTCATACAAAAACTGGACGGGAGGAAGCGAAGCGGCTCCTACGCAAAAAGAAAACCTCACTTATTTCATTACCTATCAGCTCAATTATATGTATTGGCGCTATTTCTTATGGAACTTTGTAGGACGGCAGAACGATGTGCAAGGGAGTGGCGAACCGGAACATGGGAACTGGATAACGGGAATTTCCTGGTTAGATAATTTAAGATTAGGTGACCAAAGTTTGTTACCGGAATCTTTACGTCAGAACAAAGGGCACAATGTGTTTTACGGACTGCCGCTATTATTAGGACTGTTCGGAATCTATTGGCAATGGAACCGCAGTAAGAAAGGCAAACAGCAGTTTAGTGTACTGTTCTTCCTTTTCTTTATGACGGGACTGGCTATTGTGCTTTATCTGAATCAAACTCCCGGTCAGCCGCGTGAACGGGACTACGCATACGCCGGTTCGTTCTATGCTTTTGCTATCTGGATAGGGATAGGAGCGGCAGGATTATGTGATATGCTTCGCCGGAAAACAACTTCGACGGTGCAAGTCAGTGTGTTAATGACAATCTGTTTATTGATTCCGGTGCAAATGGCGAGCCAGACCTGGGATGACCATGACCGGAGTGCCCGTTTTACTTGTCGCGACTTTGGGGCTAACTATCTGATGACTCTTCCCGATGAAGGAAATCCGATTATTTTTTGTAACGGAGATAACGATACGTTCCCGCTATGGTATAATCAGGATACGGAAGAAGTACGCAGGGATGCACGTGTTTGTAACCTAAGTTATGCGCAGACCGATTGGTATATTTATCAACAGCAATGTCCGTTGTATAATGCTCCCGGACTGCCTATAAGCTGGAATAAAAATCAATATCAGGAAGGAACCAACGAATATGTGGCCGTACGTCCGGAACTGAAAAAACAAATTGAGGAACTGTACCGGAAGCACCCGGAGGAAGCCCGTGACAGCTTCGGAGAAGACCCGTTTGAGGTAAAAAATATCTTGAAATATTGGGTGTTCTCAGAGAAACCGGAGTTTCACGTAATCCCTACGGATACGATAAATATCCACATTGATAAGGACGCGCTGCTCCGTTCGGGAATCATGCTCCCCAAAACAATCCGACATTTGAAAGGGGAGGACTTGAAGGATGCCATACCGGACAAACTGTATATTCCTTTAACGGATATACGTATGTTGACTAAAGTCGATTTACTCATGCTGGAAATGCTTGCCAACTGTAATTGGGAACGTCCGCTTTATCTTGCAATTTCCGTAGGAAGTGTCAGTAAACTGAAGTTTGACAATTACTTTGTACAGGAAGGATTAGCATTCCGCTTTACACCTTTTGACTATAAGAAGTGGGGAGATGTCGGTGAAAACAGACTTTATGCAGTAGATGTGGAAAGGCTTTATAACAACGTTATGAATAGATATAAATATGGTGGACTGGATACTCCGGGGCTCTATCTGGATGAAACAACACTACGCACGTGTTGGTATCATCGCAGGCTTTTTGCGCAACTTGCCAAAGAACTGATAGCGCAAGGAGATAATGAGCGTGCAAAGAAAGTACTCGCTTATGCGGAACAGGTTATTCCGGGATATAATGTTCCCGAAACACATGAAAGCGGTTCTTATGATATAGCAACGGCCTATGCTGCTTTGGGTGAAAAAACGAAAGCAGTGACTCTGGCTGTACATTTGATAGCTGAAGCGGAAGATTATATTAACTGGGCTTTTTCATTAAAAGGAAACCGTATAGAAATGGTTCGCAATGATTGTATCTATAAATTCTGGCAATGGAACCAATATAATGAACTCTTGAAGAAGATAGACGGAGAAAAATATAAAGAGAGCAACCGGCGGTTTGAGGAAAAATATGCGCTATTCGCTCCAACTATGAATTACAAAAACTAAAACGGAAGAAGAATATGAAATCAAAAATAATGAAACAGAAAGAGACAGAAACAGTATTTAGCAGAAGAAATTATATAATTCTGCTAATTGGTTCGGTAGTAATAATAGTAGGTTATCTATTCATGAGCGGTGAGGGGAGTACCCCTGTCGCCTACAACCCTGATATATTCAGCGGATTGCGTATAAAGGTAGCACCCGTAGTATGTCTGACAGGATATTTGATAAATATATTCGGTATTCTATACCGCCCCAGGCGGAGTTAATTATCTCAATGTTTTCCATGCATACATCATCACCACTATGAATGAAAGCAACGGAACGATGAATGAGAAGGACATTGTAGTCTGGTCTGCTACATATCCCATGAGCAAGGGGCCGACAGCCCCTCCAATGGGAGACATCATTAAATAAGAGGATGCACGTTTGGTATGATTGCCCAGTCCCCGTAATGAAAGTGCAAAAATAGTAGGAAACATAATTGCTTCAAAAGCGTAACCCAAGAAAAGAGCTATCAGTGATATGATCCCCAGATTCAGTACAATTAAAGAACTTGTTACGACTGTACCGACAGCACAAAAGAACAATACTTTCTCTGCCCGTATCTGCCGCATCACCCAACTACCGGCAAATCGTCCGCACATAAATAGCCCCAGACCACCGAACGAAAGAATCACAGAAGCATCGCGGGCGTTCATCCAGCCGTCATCTACCACATAATTAATAAAAAAACTATTAATAGAGATTTCTGCAATTTCATAACAGAATAAAGCTGCGATACCAAAAATAAAAAGCTTGTGTGACCAGAGTCCCTGTGCCTGCCCCTGTTTATCCGTGTCTTCTTCATGGGTAATCTCCGGCAAACGGACTTTGTTAAATACTAAAGCAACTGCCAGTACAATGATTCCCATTAATGTATATGGCAATGAGATATTCGAACTACCTTCTTCCGAAAACAATAATAAACCTCCTATAAGCGGCCCGCAGATACAACCCAATCCGTTAAATGATTGTGCCAGATTTAATCGGCTGGCGGCAGTTTCCCGTTCACCTAATTCCGTCATATAAGGATTGGCGGCTGTTTCCAAAAATACCAAACCGCAGGCAATGACAAACAGGGAGAAAAGGAAGAACTGAAACGACATCCAGTATTCACCGGGAATAAAAAGCAGCGAACCGATACCATAGAGCAACAAACCGAATACTACTCCTTTGCGATAGCCATATTTATTGATAAACAGTCCTGCTGGGATAGCCATGACGAAATATCCCAGATAAAACATGACTTGTACCCATGCCGAATGAGCACGGCTTATATTCATCACATCCTGAAAATGCTTGTTTAACACATCTAAAATAGCATGTGCAAATCCCCATAGAAAGAAAAGGGAAGTGACCAGAATAAAAGGAATCTGATATTCCTTCTTGACTAATTTCTGCATAGTGAGTTTATTAAAAAAGAGCGTTCTTTGCCTTCGGGGCACAAAGATAGGCAAAATGACGATAAGATGTTCATATCATGATATCGCTTTTACAAAAAAGAATAATAGGTAACAAAAAAAGATTTAGCCCGTCTATAAACAGTGATTCTGTAATATTGGTATAATAATCTGTAATCTATCTACTTTGCGAATATTTAAAATCGAGTATATTTGCTGCATAAATTATTAGTATAAATAAAGTATATGATGCTAAAAAAGTAATGAGTGCTTGATTAATCTGTAATATAGATATAAACTACTATAAAAAGAAAACAATTTAATTATGTTACGTACTATCAGACTTACAGCCGCGATTGTGTGTTTTACACTTGTCACCCTGTTATTTCTCGACTTTACAGGGACATTGCATACATGGTTCGGATGGCTGGCAAAAATTCAATTCCTGCCGGCTGTATTAGCCTTGAATGTAGGTGTGGTATTATTCCTTATCATACTTACAATCTTGTTCGGGCGTATTTATTGTTCGGTCATTTGTCCTTTGGGAGTATTTCAGGATGCTATTTCGTGGGTATCCGGCAAACGTAAAAAGAATCGTTTCCGTTATTCTCCGGCTATGAAATGGCTCCGCTATGGCGTTTTAGCAGTGTTTATTATTGCAATGATTGTAGGCTTGAATGCTTTGGCAATTCTGATAGCACCTTATAGCGCGTATGGGCGAATGGTCTCTGCTTTGTTCGCTCCGGTTTGGCAGTGGGGAAACAACCTTCTGGCATACTTTGCCGAACGGGCCGGCAGTTATGCTTTTTATGAAGTGGACGTATGGATAAAAAGTTTTTCTACTTTGGTTATTGCCGTGGTTACTCTAATTGTACTTATTATATTGGCATGGCGTAATGGACGGACTTACTGTAATACGATTTGTCCGGTAGGTACGGTATTAGGATTCATGTCCCGATATTCTATCTTCAAACCGGTGATTGATACTTCCAAATGTAACGGATGCGGATTATGTGCGCGTAATTGTAAGGCGTCCTGTATTGATGCGAAAGCGCATAAAATAGATTATAGCCGTTGCGTCGTTTGTATGAACTGCTTGGGAAAATGTAAGAAAGGGGCTATTAAATACACAAGACGTATCCCCGAAATAGAAGCGGAACCTGAGATGATAACTACCTCCAAAGCTAAATCCGTTACTACGGAGCAAGTAGACAATGCTCGCCGCAGTTTTCTTTCTGCATCGGCTATCTTCGCAACCACCGCCGCACTAAAAGCACAGGAAAAGAAAGTGGACGGCGGACTGGCAACCATTGAAGACAAGAAGATTCCCCATCGGGAAAATCCCATTTTACCTCCCGGTTCATTAAGTGCGCGCAATTTTGCACAGCATTGCACAGCCTGTCAATTATGTGTTTCGGTTTGTCCTAATCAGGTACTCCGCCCTTCTGGCAATTTGTTGACTTTGATGCAGCCGGAAATGTCTTATGAACGTGGCTATTGTCGTCCTGAATGTGCAAAATGCGCGGAGGTCTGTCCTACGGACGCTATTCATCTGACCAGCCTTGCTGATAAGTCTGCCATTCAAATCGGCCATGCCGTATGGATTAAAGAAAACTGCGTACCGTTGACCGATGGAGTTGAATGTGGCAACTGTGCGCGTCATTGTCCGACCGGTGCTATCCAAATGGTAGTTTCCGATCCGGATATGGCGGATTCTCCCAAAATTCCGGTTGTGAATGCGGAAAAATGTATTGGCTGCGGAGCTTGTGAGAATCTATGTCCGTCCCGTCCTTTCAGTGCTATTTATGTGACAGGACATCAGATGCATAGAATTATATAATCTAAATTGAGATGAGATTATGGAAGAAAAGAATAAAAAGAACATAAACAGAAGAGATTTTATTAAAATTGTAGGTATCAGTGCAGCTACATCAACAGCCATATTATACGGATGTTCTTCTAAAGGTACTTCCTCATCAAGTAGTGTATCGGGAGAAGGGGAAATACCTACTGACAAAATGACCTACCGTACTTCGCCAACAACAGGTGACCGTGTTTCACTTTTGGGATACGGTTGTATGCGTTGGCCTCTTAAGCCATCTCCCGACGGTAACGGTGAGGTAATCGACCAAGACGCGGTGAATGGATTAGTAGATTATGCTATTGCTCACGGAGTAAACTATTTCGATACATCTCCGGCTTATGTGCAAGGTTTTTCTGAAAAGGCAACAGGCATTGCATTAAGCCGCCACCCGCGTGACAAATATTTTATTGCCACCAAACTGTCCAATTTCTCGCCGGACACATGGTCTCGTGAGGCTTCACTTAGAATGTATCATAAATCATTTACAGAGCTTCAAGTAGATTATATTGACTATATGTTGCTTCATGGTATCGGTATGGGAGGAATGGATGCCCTTAAAGGACGGTATCTGGACAATGGTATACTCGACTTCCTGATTAAAGAGCGTGAAGCGGGACGTATCCGGAATCTCGGATTTTCTTATCATGGGGATATTGAAGTTTATGATTATCTCCTCTCCCGGCATGATGAAATAAAGTGGGACTTTGTGCAGATACAGCTAAACTATGTTGACTGGAAACATGCCAAAGAGACAAATACCCGAAATACCGACGCAGAATATCTGTACGGTGAATTGGCTAAAAGAGGAATCCCTTCTATTATTATGGAGCCGTTGTTGGGCGGACGTCTGTCTAAGTTGAATGATAATTTAGTAGCACGACTCAAACAGCGCCGTCCTGAAAACAGTGTTGCATCGTGGGCATTCCGTTTTGCCGGTTCTTTTCCGGATATATTGACCGTACTAAGCGGTATGACTTATATGGAACATTTACAAGATAATCTCCGTACCTATTCACCATTGGAACCACTTACTGATGAAGAAAAAGAATTTCTTGAAGAAACGGCGCAATTAATGTTGAAATACCCTACCATTCCTTGCAATGACTGTAAATATTGTATGCCCTGTCCGTATGGGTTGGATATTCCGGCTATACTGTTACATTATAATCGTTGTGTCAACGAGGGCAATGTTCCTGAAAACGGGCAAGATGAAAATTATGCGAAAGCACGCCGGGCATTTCTTGTCGGTTATGATCGCAGCGTGCCCAAACTCCGACAGGCCAGTCATTGTATCGGATGTAATCAGTGTGTGTCACATTGTCCGCAGAATATTGATATACCGAAAGAATTGCATCGGATAGACCAATTTGTAGAACAACTGAAACAAGGGACTTTATAATGGAAGAATTAATCAATCTACTACATACAGGAGGATATTCCTGTGTGATAGCCAACGAAGGAAAGATTCGCACTTTTACCCAACGCGGAGTAGCCGATTTATACGATTTGCTGACCCGGGAGCCGGAGTTCCTGAAAGGAGCTCTGATTGCTGATAAAGTAGTTGGGAAAGGAGCTGCCGCCCTCATGATTTTAGGTGGTATAAAAGAGTTATATACAGATGTTGTCAGTTCAAACGCTATGGACTTGTTTCGGACATCAGATGTAAAAGTAGACTTTGTACAGGAAGTGCCCTTTATATGGAATCGCGACCATACAGGCTGGTGTCCCGTAGAAACTATGTGCAGTGAAGAGGAATCGGCCGAAGCTATTTTGCAGCTGATTCGTGGCTTTCTCGAAAGAATCAAAAATAAAGAGTAAAAATACAGACTAAAGTATGAGAAAGAATACAGTTTGTTTATTTCTATTCAGTAGTCTGTTGTCCATTTCGGGAATGGCAGAAAACAGAAAAGACAGTACGCAAATAGGACGAAATTATGTTATTGATGAGGTCGTAGTTACCGGAACACGCAATGAAACGGATATACGCCATTTGCCTATGACTATTTCCATTGTCAACAGACAACAGATAGAAAAAAGGTATGAACCTTCCTTGTTGCCATTATTGACCGAACAAGTACCGGGGTTGTTTACTACCAGTCGTGGTATTATGGGATATGGTGTGTCTACAGGTGCAGCAGGTGGCATGAGTTTACGGGGGATTGGTGGTAGTCCGACAGCGGGGCTATTAGTCTTAATTGATGGTCACCCGCAATATATGGGGCTAATGGGACATCCGATAGCAGATGCCTACCAATCCATGCTGGCAGAAAGGGTAGAGGTTCTACGTGGTCCTGCATCTGTCCTTTATGGTTCGAATGCAATGGGCGGAGTTATCAATATTGTTACCCGTAAACAACAGGAAGAAGGGGTGAAGAACAATATGCAAGTAGGTTATGGTTCTTATAATACTTTGCAGACAGAATTTTCAAATCGGGTGAAGAAAGGGTGTTTCAGCAGTGTCGTGACAGGTTCATACAACCGGACGGATGGACATCGTTCCGATATGGAGTTCGAGCAATATGGAGGATATGCCAAACTAGGCTATGACTTAAGTACTTTCTGGAAAGTATGGGAAGATATAAATGTAACGCATTTCAATGCTTCCAATCCTGGAACGGTTCAAACTCCGCTTTTCGACAATGATTCACGCATCACTCGCGGCATGACTTCGTTTGCTTTAGAGAATCATTATGAAAAGACTTCAGGTACCTTGAGCTTTTTCTACAACTGGGGACGGCATAAGATAAACGACGGATATAAAACTGGAGAAGAACCACAAAAGTCACATTTTAATTCCAAAGACCGGATGCTGGGTATATCGTGGTATCAGAGTGCCACTCTTTTCACGGGTAACCGTGTGACAACAGGATTTGATTATCAACATTTCGGAGGGGAATCTTGGAATAAAGTTCTGGCTACGGGCGAACGCAAATCGGGAGTAGATAAGCAAATGGATGAATTTGCAGGGTATATTGACTTTCGTCAGGATATAAATAGCTGGTTATCTCTGGATGCAGGAGTCCGTGTAGATCATCATTCTCATGTCGGTACAGAATGGATTCCACAAGGAGGTCTGGCATTTCATTTTCCGAAAAATACGGAAGTAAAAGCAATGGTAAGTAAAGGCTATCGCAATCCGACTATCCGGGAAATGTATATGTTTGCTCCTGCCAATCCCGAGTTGGAGCCTGAAAAGATGATTAATTATGAGTTCTCGTACTCTCAATGTTTATTGGAAGGAGCATTGTCTTACGGAATGAACCTTTACTACATCAATGGCGACAATATTATTATGAGTAATGGATTGACGCCTCCTTTGAATATCAACTCCGGAGAAATTGAAAACTGGGGCATTGAAACCAATGTCGGCTATCGTATTAACTCTCATTGGAACATCTATGCCAATTATAGTTGGCTGCACATGGAAAATCCCGTTCTGGCCGCTCCTGAACATAAACTATATGCAGGTATGGACTATACCTCCGGTCGTTGGAATATTTCAACAGGCTTTCAATATGTGAGCGGACTTTATTCCTCCGTTACAAAGAGGCATGAGCAACAAGAAAATTTTGTTCTATGGAATCTTCGAGGCAACTATCGTATATGTCATTTTGCAGATATCTTTGTCAAAGGAGAGAATTTGTTAGCGCAACGATATGAAATAAATGCAGGCTATCCCATGCCAAAAGCAACATTTATGGGTGGCATTAATGTGAATTTTTAAAATAATGAAGATATGGAAACAACAACCGTGAAACTCTATTCGTTGGATTACAGCAACGTAAAGACCTATTGGGCAGCCTCGTTATTCATCATTGGTAACATCCTTTTTCCCCAACTCTTTCATCTCATTCCACAAGGAGGAATAACTTGGCTGCCAATCTACTTCTTTACACTGATTGGGGCTTATAAATATGGTTGGAAAGTCGGTTTACTGACTGCCGTCTTATCACCGGCTATAAATTCTCTGCTGTTTAGTATGCCGGCTCCCGCCACATTACCTGTAATTTTATTGAAATCCGTATTATTGGCTATTGCTGCCGGATGGACAGCGCAACACTTCAGACGTATTTCTGTCATAATGCTGATAGGGGTAGTATTTGCCTATCAGGTAGCAGGTACATTAGGAGAATGGATATACATTGGTAATTTTTATAATGCTATCCAGGATTTCCGCATTGGAATTCCCGGGATGTGTCTGCAAGTATTCGGAGGTTATCTTTTCATTAAGTATCTGATATGTAAATAACTCATTCGAAGAATAATTAAAGGAGGTAACTTTTTCCTAAAACGAGAAAGTTACCTCCTTTTTAGTCATCGGATAAATTGTCTTCCGTTATAATAGGAGAGGAGTTACTTCCTTCTTTTGCATATTTAGTCGGACTCATCTTATAATGTTTCTTGAATACCTCCCGGAAGTATTTGCTTTCAGAGAAGCCGGTCATATCTGAGATTTCGGCAATAGTATGTCCACCTTCTTTTAATAGTTGTGTAACACGTTTCAAACGGGTAATTCGAATCAGATCTGTCGGAGACTGTCCTGTCAACGCCTTCAGTTTACAATAGAAACTAGTACGGCTCATGTGATGCAACTCACAAAGTACATCGACAGAGAAACCTGTATTATCCATATTTTCCTCAATACTTTTCTTTACAGCGGATATAAACTGCCAATCAAGACTGGTGGTTCCGTTTGCTGACGGTATCATAGGTTCCGAATCAATATCCAGATTAGCATATCTGCTACGTAACAACGCCCTGTTAGCCAATAAGTTTGCAATACTTGCTTTCAATATTCTCACGTTGAAAGGTTTGACAATATATGCGTCTGCACCGATTGACATCCCGTCAAGAATGTTGTTTTCATCTCCCAAAGCTGTAAGCAGCAGTACCGGAATATGTGATGTCTCAATATCATTTTTTATAGCGACACATAGCTCATCGCCTCTCATCTCCGGCATCATGATATCTGAAAGAATAAGGTCGGGCCAGAATTCTTTTGCAATAATTAGTGCTTCCCGCCCATTTCCGCAAGCTTGTACGTGATACATCGAAGATAATGAACTGACCAGATAGGAACGCAATTCATCATTGTCTTCTACAATTAGAATACGTTGTGAGTTTGTTGTTTCTACGGTATTCACCGGTGTGGCAGAAATATTGGGAACCGTCAGTTCAGGAGTCTGTTCCAACGGTTTGGCTGGTGGAATCAAACCGGCATTCTGAAAATGCTTATTACTTTTCGGGAAAACAATCCTGACAGTAGTTCCTTGATGTTCTATACTTTCCACATTAATCTTACCACCATGAAGACGAACTAATTTTCCTACCAGCATTAGCCCGATGCCACTACCCGTAACTTTGGAATTAATAGCATTACTGGCTCGGAAATGGAGCTTGAACAACTTACTCTGCTCACTGGATGGAATTCCAATGCCCGTATCCTCAATTATTACTTTCCAAGAATCATTACTTTCGGATACTGAAACACTTACTTTACCATTCTCCGGAGTGTATTTTAGTGAATTTGATAAAATGTTTTTTAGAATTGAATCCATTTTCTCCTTGTCAAACCACACATTCAAATAACTGAAAGAACTCTCATAGGTGAAGTCAATATGTTTGATAGCAGCATAGGAAGAAAAAGTTTCATATACTTCGTGCATATAGGTGTTCAACTCATATTCGGAAACACACAATTCTGAAGAATACACATCCGCACGCTCAAAATTAATAAGATTGTTGGTTAACCGTAAAAGAGTCCCCACATTTCTTAATGCAGTATTTGCACGAGTTATTCCGTTGGCGGATAAAGGTTCTTCATCCAGCAGTTCCTCTAAAGGAGCTTTAATCAGAGTTAGCGGAGTACGTATGTCATGAGCTGTATTAATGAAGAAACTCGTCTTTTCATCTGAAATTTTCTTTTGCTTTCTTAAATTCATAACCCGTAGAATAAAGATGAATCCCAAAATTACTAATAACACGTAACAAGTGATTGCCCACCAACTAGACCAAAAAGGGTGCGTAACGACAATTCTCATTGTACGCTCTTCAAAAACAATATCATGTTCTTCCCTTGAAATGGCACGTACATAAAGAGTATATTTTCCCGGTGGCAAATTGGTATAGCGAATCAGATTGGCTGTTCCCGGTTCGGTCCATTTTTCGAAGAAACCATCCAACTTCCATGCATAGAGAGCATTTCCCGGAGAATCATAGTTGATAGTGGAAACTCTAAATGAGAATGTATTCTGATTATATTTCAGCTCCAACACATCCGTATCATTGATACTTTTCTCCAATGGAGAATCTTCTTCTCCCGGATATACAGGCTGGTATGAAATATTCAAATCGCTGAATATCATCTTTGTATATACATAATCGGGGAACTTTACATTTTGGGGAAGTTCGATAGCTCCGTCCGTACTACCAAATACAAAGTTCTTATTTTTACGTAATACTCCGGATGAAGCATTGAAATAGGCAGGCAATAATCCTTCTCCTTTGGTCCAGTTATGGAATATTTTTTCCTTCGTATGAAAACTGGTGACCCCATTTTCCGTACTCATCATGATTCGTCCGTCAACTTCAGGCAAAATAGTAAAAATGCTGTTGGAAACAAGTGCGGAATTTTTAGCTATATAATGCTCAAATTTCTTATTTTGTGCATCATATATAAATACTCCCGCTCCATTCGTACCAACATATAGCAGTCCGTTATCTGCTTGATAAAGCGTATTGATGTAGGTCGATCCGGCTTCCAACTTAATATATTCGTATTTCCCGGAGTCTCTATTCAGCAAATACAATCCCATTGCCGTTCCGATCCACATATTATGACTATCCTTTTCGGCAATAGCTGTAATAGAACTTACTCCCGGATATAGGCGAACACTGTTAGTTGCCAAATCAAAGCATTTTAAATTATAGTATCCTCCCGACCATATATGTCCTTTTGAGTCTTTTATCATATCACGGATATATTTATCCGGGCGCATATTTATGTGTGAAAGTAAATAAGGAGAGAAATATTCCACGGATAAATCTGCTTTATTTATCTTGTATATACCGGAAGTATAGCCTCCTGCCCAGATAATGCCGGGTGAAACCTCACATAAAGTTATGAATATATGATTTTTGTCTTTTAGCTGATGATTGAAAGAACTCAGAAAAGAATGCCATTCTCCCGTTCCCGAATTGTAAAGACTAATGCCGTTACTCGTACCAAACCATAAATCTCCATCACTGTCTTCAATGACAGCGTGCACCTGGTCATTGACAATGGACTGCTTGTTGCCCATAGAGTGTTTCATCCAATGATAGTTTTCATAACGATAATCTATAACTGTAATTCCTGTGGGATAATTGGCAAGCCATATTCGTTTTGATTCATCAACAAATACGTCATTGATGTTGTCACCATTCATTTCATTATAGCTCTGGTAATTTGCTGATATGTAACGTTCTAATATGCATTTGTTCATGTCTAGCTTATATACGCCCATGCCTTCGGTTGCCACTAATAGTTCTGTTTCATTTAATGGTCTGATACGGGTTATATTCACATCACTAAGATCTGCTTCAGGCCGGATAATCTCTTGGGAAAGCATATCATATACAAAAATACCCCTCTCAAATGAGCCGATATATAATTTTTTTTGCTGTTGCTGGAAATACAACACACTTACTTGCGTATGAAAATAATCAAGCGTCTCGGTAGGGATAATTTGTAAAGCACCGTTTTCCAGTTTAGCATACCTCACGCCTGTTTCTGTTGCTATAAAGAAATGATTGTCATCTATCTGCTCTATGGCTGTAATATTGCTGTGTAGTATATTAGGGAACTGAAATGTATGAGCATTTTTGATATTGTATAATACAATAGAATCATTGCAGCATAACCAAATATTATTGTTGTGGTCTACATAACCATAACTAATCGTTTTCGATATATCCGGTAGTTTATATCCTATCGTAAAACGATCATATTGCTTTTCATATTGAAAGAGACGTCCTTTTCTGCCAATCACCCATAAACCTGCCTCCGGAGTAGCATATAACCAACCGAGGTGTATTTGGGAAGCAACGGAATTATCATCTTTGTTCAGTTTATAATGCTTTATATCTTTACCATTATAACGATCCATTCCTTCATTGGTGAGAAACCACATATAGCCTTGATCATCTTTCTGAATGTTGAATATCCTTCGATTACTTAATCCATTTTCTATTCCTATATATTTGTAAGTTTGTGCCGTGACCAGAATAGGAAACAAAAGGAAAATATATACAATGTATTTCATATAATCATTTATTTTTAAATTGTTTTTAACTGCTATTTAAAAATAATAGTTTACGAAACTATACAAAAGCGATGAGAAAAACAAAGAAATGTAGCACATTCTTATAGAAAACTTTCGTTTGGAAATTTTTTGTTTCCTAAGTTGATTATTTACTTAACGAAGTTGACTTTTCTGAAGCTTTTTTTGGTATACCCATATACTTAATATAAAATAAACGAGTACTTGAATCCATAAAGTAATATATTCTGGTCGTATATCAGCCATACTTGCTCCCATTGAATTTAATTGTACAAAAGCAAGTGTTGCAGGAGCTGCCGGAAGAATATAATGTGCCGCTTTCCAATACCAAGGCATTAACTCCATTGGGTAAGAAACTCCGGAAAGGAAAATCAATCCGACTGAAAAGAAAGCTATCATTAACAAAGGTGCTTCCGAATCGGTAAAATAACGGGAAGCAGCTAGTCCGAGGAAAGAAGTAGCTATCAGGTAAGGAATCATTAATAGCACAATATACAGACCATTTCCAATATTGGGAATACTGAAAAAATAAGGGAGCAATCCTAATAAAAAGAAAGAAAAGATAGCATACAATCCGCAATATACAAATGCCTTTCCTGCTACAATGCGTATGGCGGCTGCCCAAGTATGGCCGAAAGGAGCGTAAGTACGGATTCCGTCTGAACTATATTCTTCTCCGGTCACCATACCGATAACCATTAGCAAAGTTTGAAATATAATAATCATCATAACGGCAGGAATCAGGTAGGAGCCATATCCTTCCGTATAATTATAAAGTGCGGTCCCTTCTACATTGATCGGTTTTGCCATAGTTACAGCCAATAATCCCTGTGGGGGCAGAAACACAGCTTCATCGGGTCGGTATTTATCGTTAATCGCCAACATCACACGTGACGAAGCTCCTTGTAAGGCTTCAAAGTACAAAAATGCATCAGTTGTTGCATAAAGGGAAAAAATAGATTCATCTCCACGAAATACCCGTGCCTCAAAATCGTGTGGCAGATACAGTATTCCTTGTACTTTGCCTCGTTTCATCCATTCTTTGGCTTCATTATAGTCCATTGCCTGACTGTAAACATCAGCTTGCGGAGTAGCATCTAGCCAACGGATAAAATTACGGCTCAACTCACTGTGCGAATTGTCGACTATGGCGATAGGGACATCTGTCACAATGTTAGGGGCATACATATAATTATAGAGTAACCCGTATACAAAAATACCTCCTATCAATACTAACAATACTGCATAGCTGGTACTGATAGCCAGAAATTCACGCTGAATGATGAATGATAACTGCTGTAATTTACTTAATGTTTTCATACTTATGACTTTCTATGGCTCTTTTTAAATGAGGAAGCAACGAAAAAGCGAGCAGGGGGAAAATACAAAGAAACATGGCCGATGGCCAAAGCTGGGTAAAACCGCCACTCCCGTAAAGCATATTCTGCATCATTTCCGTGAAATGCCGGACTGGGAAAAGATAGGAAGCATCCCGAACCAACGGATACATATTGGGAACAGGAAAAGTTACCCCGGATAAAGTAGCTCCCAAAGAGCCTACCATAGATACTATGCTAATAATCAGTGAAATGGCAGGAAATAATGAAAATAGGAACAATCCCAATGATTGTGTCGCAATAATGAAAAGCATTGTCATTATATTCATTAGCCACCAACTCCCTTGAAAGGGAATATGTAGAATTCCGAACATCACATAATTGGCCAGCCAACCTATCAGGATATATATAATAGTATAAGGCAACAGTTTTCCTAATATCGCCGTTACCATATTCCCTTTTGCAGCAACTAGCCAATCAGTTACTGTACGAAACTTGATTTCAATGCCGATTGCGTATACTGTAGTCAATAAAATTAATATTTGAAATAAGACAAAGAAAAATGGCTGGCTCAAATAAACGGAGTAATCCAGACTTGGATTATATATTGGATGATTGCTTGCCTGTACTGGCAATAAGAAAGTTGTAATCTGATCTTGTTCCACTCCCAGAGCAACAGCTTGCATCACAACAGGAGAGAGTGACACTGGAGCCAATGCTGTTTCGAATGCAGCCATTAACTCGCCACCTACAGACAATAAAGCATAATGATAGTAGTAGGAAAGAGTTGCATCTTGTCCTGTAATGGCGTCTTGTTCAAATTTGGGAGGAATAGAAAGATAACCATAAATTTCTTTTCTTTGTACGGCTTCCCGAGCGGCTGCTTCATTCACGAAATACTTTGTTACTTTAAAAGTCGGTACGGCAGATATATTTCGAATAATACTACGGGAAGTAGCGGTATTATCCTGATCGACAATGCCGATAGGAATATTTTCCATTTGTCCGTTGCCGAAAATAGTTGCCATAAAGAAGAGTGTGAATAATGGCAGGATGATGCAGACACCAAAATAAAGGCGTCGCGAAGTCATTCGTCGCCACTCCCGGAGTAGTACGGTACGAAAGGATGAATATGTTTGTGATGGACTCATTCTTTTATTAATTTAACGTCAGTAATACAGACATTCCCGGACGCAAATCTTTTATCTTTTGAGTAGGGCGGGCGTGGATCTCAAACGTGCGCAGGTCATAACTACCAACTTGTTTGGTTGATTTCCAGGTTGCGAAACTACCTAACGGACTAATATAATAGATTTTAAATTCTATATTCTTTTTATCGATAGCAGGTACGTCTGCAACAAACGTTTCACCCATTTTAAATTGTGGCATTAAGTCTTCGCGTACATTAAGTACAACATGAACGTCATTCATGACTACCAGATTCATAATAGGAGTTCCCGGTGCGACCAATTCACCGCGTTTAGGGAAGATTGTGGCTATTTGTCCGTCTTCCGGTGCAGTCAACCGGGCATCTACCAGTAAGGCTGAGACTTCATCAACAGTACTTCGGGCAGCATCTACCATACTGGCGGCAGATGCTTTGTCTTCCGTCTGTGCACCATCCACTGCCATTTGATATTGTTCGTAAGCAGCGCGTTCGGCTGCTAATGCTGCCTTATACATAGCTTCTACTTCGTCTTTCCGTTGAGAAGTAACTACACTGTCCTTGTATAAAGTAAGTATACGATTATAAGTTATTTTCGCAAGTGACAGGTCGCTCTTAGTCTTATTCCAGAGTTGCAATGCAGTGGCTACAATCTGTCGTCGGGTGCCGGCATCAATTTTTTTGTTTTGCAGTACTGCTACTTGCTCCAATGCATTGACTTGTTGAAACTTGGCGTGTACTTCCGGACTATTAATTACTACAAGAGTGTCTCCCTGACGCACCCAATCTCCCTCTTGAACGAGAAACGTATCAATGCGTCCGGGAAGTTTTCCGCTGATACGGATTTCTGTGGCCTCTGCTTCTCCTTGCAGAACCAGTGGTTGTTTGTGCATCAATATCATTCCAAGGGCGGTAAAGATACCGACGACTAGCAAAATAATAACAAAAGCCCATGAAAGGGTTCTACTAGTTGGTTTCATTGTTTGTTACGGTTTAGGTTGATAGTTTATAAATTGTTCAGGTGTACCACAAAGTGAAAGTAAATTCATTAGTGCTACATCATACTCATAATAGGTTGCCAGGCGAGCTACTTTTACACTGGCAAGCATTGTTTCGGCATCAATAACTTCGGTGGAAGTTGCCATTCCCTCTGCAAATGATTTCTTCCGGATACGTACAAGTTCCTCACTTAAAGCAATCGTAGCATTCAATGCTTTTGCATTATCCTGTGCTTTTTGCAATTGCGTATAGAGTTTATCTACTCCAACTGCTAGATCGTCACGGGCTTTCATCTGTCCGAGGGCTAATGTTTGTTGAGTTAATTTCGACTGCCGGATCTTCTTTTCACGATCTAATCCGTCGAACAGATTCCATGTAAAGCCAATGCCTATCATTGTACGTGGCAGTAAATTACTCTGAATGCCATGCGAATATAAGGTCTGTTTTCCGAAAAGGGCTATATTCGGCAGATAGCCGCTTTGAGCAATCTTCACTTCCTGTTTGGCAATATGTTCTTGTAGCTGTAACTGGTTAAGCATATAGTTCCCACTGTTAACAGATAGGTCGAAAAGCATTTTCGGCGGCAAAGAGTCATTCATAAAAAGTGGAGAAGTGGGAACAATGTTTTCATCCATATCTTTTTTATTCAGTAATACCTTGAGCGTATTTTGAACCACAGTTTCATCTTTTCGTGCAGCATCCAGTGTACGTTTGGCTTCGTCCATATTTACTTGGGCAAAAAGCCGTCCTGCTTTGTCAATCATTCCGGCAGCTTCCAGTTTCAGTGCATTCTCATAATGTTTTTGCAGTCCCTTATAAGTTTCTTCCCGAACGGTTACGATTTGCTGTGCCAGCCGTAATCCGTAATAACTTTCCGTTAACAGATTTTGTTGGGTAGCAGCAGTCTGTGCCCGGTTTTCACGTGCCAAGTCTACCATTGTCCGACCGATATTAGTTGCATGAAATCGTTTTCCTCCGGAAAAGAGTACCCATTCTGCAGATAAATCAATAGAGGTTAAATTACGTGGAGTCAGGGGGAAAACAAGAGTATTTGCCCCTATCTGATCCAGAATCGCCGAAATAACTTGATCGTCCGGAATTATGGAATGTACAAAATTCTTTGCCGGATCTGTAAATTGAGACAACGGCTGTTTCACCTCGATCTTCTCCGACATATGTACAAATGCACCCGAAGATTGAAGACTGGGATACCAAAAAGCATTCAATTTATCTCGCTCTGCCTTAGCTATTTCTATACTTTTATCGGCTATCTTTAAGCTTTGATTTTCTTGTCGGAGTAGACGTAATGATTCCTCAAAACTCAATGAAACCTGTGCATCTGCCCAAATAGCAGAGAAACACAAAGCAAGTAGTACAAAAAGTGATTTATTTTTTTTCATGCTGGTTAGGTTAAATCTAAATTTGAGACTTTCTAACAGATGAAGGAACAGGTTTGTTCACTCCAACAAATGGAGAAACAACTTTTTAAACTCAATGAAAGAGTTATCGATTATTCTGATTTAGTTCAAAGTTATGTAATATTTCCCCTATTAAAAAATCAAGGATTTTATTTGAGATATAAAAATTATATTTACCTTTGCAGTGTAATTTAAAGGAAGATCCTTTAAACTGGTAAAAATGCGGTAGTAGCTCAGTTGGTAGAGCATTAGCTTCCCAAGCTAAGGGTCACGAGTTCGAGTCTCGCTTACCGCTCACGATAAAAGTCAGATAGTTATTTTTTAGCTATCTGGCTTTCTTTTTGTGACTGAAAGATAACAATGGGCAAAGTCTCTTTCTACTATGAAAATAATGCATGAAGAATAGGGCAGTTCATGCATTTTTCGTATTTTTGCACCCTGTTTTGACACTTATGAGTACTTTAAATAAAAAAATATAATGGCAAAAGAACTGAAAGACCTTACCAAACGTAGCGAGAATTACTCGCAATGGTATAACGATTTGGTGGTAAAAGCTGATTTGGCAGAACAATCTGCCGTACGCGGATGTATGGTGATTAAGCCTTACGGATACGCTATTTGGGAGAAAATGCAACGTCAACTGGACGATATGTTTAAAGAAACAGGTCACGTAAACGCATATTTCCCATTATTAATTCCGAAATCATTCCTGAGCCGTGAAGCTGAACACGTGGAAGGTTTCGCAAAAGAATGTGCCGTAGTGACACATTATCGTCTGAAAAATGCAGAAGACGGTTCGGGGGTAGTAGTAGACCCAGCCGCAAAATTGGAAGAAGAATTGATTATTCGTCCGACATCAGAAACAATTATCTGGAATACTTATAAAAACTGGATTCAATCTTATCGTGACCTGCCTATTCTTTGCAATCAGTGGGCGAACGTTTTCCGTTGGGAAATGCGTACTCGTCTGTTCTTGCGTACTGCTGAATTCTTGTGGCAAGAAGGACATACTGCCCATGCTACTCGCGAAGAAGCTGAAGAAGAAGCAGTAAGAATGCTGAATGTATATGGTGAATTTGCAGAGAAATATATGGCTGTTCCGGTTGTGAAAGGTGTAAAGTCTGCCAACGAGCGTTTTGCCGGTGCGCTTGACACTTACACTATCGAAGCTATGATGCAGGACGGAAAAGCACTGCAAAGTGGTACTTCTCATTTTCTGGGACAGAATTTTGCCAAGGCTTTCGACGTTCAGTTCGTGAACAAAGAGAATAAATTGGAATATGTATGGGCTACTTCATGGGGTGTTTCTACCCGCTTAATGGGTGCCCTGATTATGACTCATTCAGATGACAATGGACTGGTATTACCTCCGCATCTGGCTCCGATTCAAGTAGTTATTATTCCTATTTACAAGAACGATGAGCAACTGAAACAAATTGATGCCAAAGTAGCGGGTATTGTTACCAAGTTGAAAGCATTAGGTATTTCTGTTAAGTATGATAATGCAGATAATAAACGTCCAGGCTTCAAATTTGCAGATTATGAATTGAAAGGTGTACCTGTTCGTCTGGTTATGGGTGGACGTGATCTTGAAAACAATACAATGGAGGTAATGCGTCGCGATACACTTGAAAAAGAAACTATCACTTGCGAGGGCATTGAAGCTTATGTTCAGAACCTGCTCGAAGAAATTCAGGCTAATATCTACAAGAAAGCATTGGATTATCGTAATTCTAAAATTACAGTAGTAGACACATACGAAGAATTCAAGGAAAAGATAGAGGAAGGTGGTTTTATCTTGGCTCATTGGGATGGAACAACTGAAACAGAAGAAAAAATCAAAGAAGAAACGAAGGCAACTATCCGTTGTATTCCATTCGAGTCGTTCGTTCCGGGAGATAAAGAACCGGGCAAATGTATGGTAACAGGCAAACCGTCTGCTTGCCGTGTTATATTTGCACGCTCTTATTAAACTGTGCGGTTAAACAGTTGAAAGAAAGGTCTATTTATTTAATAAAGATATTACTTTCTCATACAAGAGTCCGAAGTTTCAGATTAAATTTCGGACTCTTTTTTTATCCATTTCAGTTTTTTTTCAGAAATATCCTCTTTCTTTGTATCATGTAAGAAAGAAAGGAGAAGATTTTATGAAGATATTAATTGTAGAAGATGAGCCCTCTTTAAGGGAACTAATTCAACGTTCACTGGAGAAAGAACGTTATGTTGTAGAAGCAGCAGGTGACTTCAACTCTGCTTTACGCAAAATTGAAGACTATGACTATGATTGTATCTTATTGGATATTATGTTACCGGACGGAAGTGGTCTTGACCTTCTAGAACGGTTGAAAGCCTTGCATAAACGGGAAAATGTGATTATAATTTCTGCCAAAGATTCTTTGGAAGATAAGGTCTTGGGATTAGAATTAGGTGCAGATGATTATTTGCCGAAGCCGTTTCATCTAGCTGAATTAAATGCCCGGATAAAAAGTGTAATTCGCCGCAATCAGCATGACGGAGAAATTGATATCCGTCAGGGAAATGTACGGATAGAGCCGGATAAATATCGTGTTTTTGTCAATAATCAGGAACTGGAATTAAATAGAAAGGAGTATGATATCTTATTATACTTCATAAATCGCCCTGGACACTTGGTTAATAAAAATACATTGGCGGAGTCTGTATGGGGAGATCATATCGATCAAGTAGATAACTTCGATTTTATTTATGCCCAAATCAAAAATCTTCGTAAAAAGCTGAAGGATGCAGGAGCAGATCTTGAAATTAAAGCAGTTTATGGATTCGGTTACAAAATGATAGTAGAATAACAGAAACAATAGGAGTCATCCATGAAATTAATATATTACATCATTCTTCGCATCACTTTAGCCCTGACACTTATCCTGACAATTTGGGCCGTATTTTTTTATGTTACAATGATTGATGAAGTAAATGATGAAGTCGATGATTCACTTGAAGACTACTCGGAGACAATTATCATTCGGGCATTGGCAGGAGAGGAGCTTCCTTCTGAAAACAACGGTTCAAATAATCAGTATTATCTTACTGAAGTAACTAAAGAATATGCTGGAAACCGCAATGATATCCAATATAAAGATTCTATGGTCTATATCGTAGAAAAAGGGGAAACAGAACCGGCGCGTATCCTGACCACTATCTTTAAAAATGACGAAGGACGTTATTATGAACTGACTGTATCTACTCCCAGTATCGAGAAGGATGATTTGAAAGATGCTATTCAAGTATGGATTATCTTTTTATATGTAGCCCTGTTACTCTGCATCATAATCATATCTGTATGGGTATTCTATCGAAATATGCGTCCATTATATGTACTTCTTCATTGGTTGGACAGTTACCAGACGGGAAAGAAAAACGAAGCATTGAACAATGATACCCAAATCACAGAATTCCGGAAACTAAATGATGCAGCTGTCCGATATGCCGAACGGACGGAACAAATGTTCGAACAACAGAAACAATTTATCGGAAATGCTTCGCATGAGATACAAACACCACTTGCCATTTGCCGTAATCGGTTGGAAATGTTAATGGATGATGATTCATTGTCGGAAAATCAACTTGGAGAACTAATGAAAACGCATCAGACATTGGAATATATAACCAAACTGAATAAATCTTTATTATTGCTTACTAAGATTGACAATGGACAGTTTACTGATACCAAAGATTTGGAACTGAACACACTTCTCAAGCAATATTTGGAAGACTATAAAGAGGTCTATGATTACCGCAACATAGAAGTAAATATCACTGAGCAGGATCGTTTTCATATTGTAATGAACGAGTCTTTGGCGGTTGCTCTATTAACTAATCTCTTGAAGAATGCATTCGTGCATAATATGGACGGAGGACGTATACAGATTATTATTACAAAAAACAGCATTACTTTCCGAAATTCCGGGTCAGGACATCCATTAGATGAAGAACATATTTTTGAACGTTTCTATCAAGGAAGTAAAAAAGAGGGTTCTACCGGACTAGGGCTGGCAATAGCCGATTCAATTTGTCGTCTACAACATTTGAATATACGTTATTACTTCGAACAAGAGGAGCATTGTTTCGAGATTTTGAAATGATCGTTTTCGTCACAGAGAACACAAAGGACACGGAGTGAGAGTGAACAAGATATTTATCAGTTATTATAAACTGATCGTTCAAACTATTTCTCCGTGTCCTTTGTGGATTTTGTGGTACGAATCTCTATCGGGATCGAATTTCTCTTCTCATAAACATAATATAAGAGATAGCAAAACAGATAACTGTTGCTGCAATTAATCCCGTGAGTTGTGGCCATACTACCAGAAGACTTTGTCCTAATGGAAGTGGGCTTGGAATAGCTCCCTGAACTTGTTCCATTGTAAGTGGTCCTAGACTTCTTACAGAAGGCATTAACAGCGTCGTAGTAGCTTCATTAAATAACTCGCTAGGTGCCAGACGCATTAATCCGAGAATGAATTTTTGATAACTGATGATCTGAGAAGGCGACGCCATTTGTGAAGGGCTCAATCCTTTTGCCACCAGATTTACAATCATTGTGTAGAATACGCTGAAAAACAACCACACTGCCACAGATGCCAACGCTGATGTAGCTGCCTGGCGAAAACGCAATGAAAATAGGATTGCCAAATTCAACCAAAAAGCAACATAGAAAATACTTGTTATAATGAAGAATACAATTCTCCAAAATTCCTCAGCTGTAGGAGGAATGCCGATTGCAATCAGCCCGAATCCCATTACCAGAAAACCGAGTACGAATAGCATAACACCTATTACTATCAAAGCAGCCATAAACTTCGCATTAATTATGCAATCACGATGAATAGGCTGAGATAACATACGGCTTAATGTCCCCTTATTTTGCTCTGAATTGACGGCATCAAATCCTAGAGCAATACCTAATAGAGGTCCCAAAAAGTTGATAAACAACGTAAAAGAGGGGAGAGTTCCGTCCGAAGCTGTAAATAATTTCAAAAACAGAAACGAACCATCCGGATCATTCGGTTTTATTGCTGCGCCAATATTAGTAAGGGCAGTGTATAGAGAACCCATACAGGTCAGTGCAATAATACCGATCAAAATAATAAAACGCCAACTTTTGACATGATCGGATATTTCTTTATTGACGATAACCCAAAAAGGATGATTGACTTCATTCATGTTGTTCTCCTCCTTCCTCAAAATAATGATTATAGATATCAGACAGTTCCTGTTTCTTATCTTTCAGTTCTGTCATATCAATCAGTGCGAGTATTTTCCCATTACTAAATAATCCGACCCGGTCGCATACTTTTTGTACCTGATCCAGGTGATGAGAGGAAAAGAGCACGGTCAATCCCTTCTCCTTACTTAGCCAACGGATCAGTTCGATAAATTCCTGAACACCAGCAGGATCAATACCCGAAGTCGGTTCATCCAGAATAATAATTTCCGGATTCTTGATAAGTACATCTGCAAGTCCCAACCGTTGTCGCATCCCGCGTGAATATTTTCCTGCTTTCTTTTTCAGTTGATCTTCCAATCCTGTACGTTTCATTAACTCCATGGCCTTTTCTCTCGCTTCCTTATCAGGAATACCATTCAAGCGTGCTGTGTATATCAGATTTTCCAGTCCTGTCATATCATCATAAAATCCTACATCTTCGGGCAAATAGCCGATTTTTCTTTTTACTTCGATAGGGTGTGTAGTCGAATTGATGCCGCAAATCTCAACGGAACCCGATGTCGGTTCTGTCAACCCTAACATCATTAAAATGGTAGTTGATTTTCCGGCACCGTTCGGACCCAGTAATCCGAATATTTCTCCTTTTTGAATATGCAGGCGAATATGATCCACAGCAGTAAAATTACCGTATTGTTTGGTCAGATCGGTAAGTACGATCACTTGTTCGCCCATAATTTACCTCCTTCCATATTTACGGAACAGATAGTAAACTACACCGATAGCAGCCGCAATAATCAAAACGCCTACCCACCCCCATATCATCGGAGTTTTTACTGCGATTCTGAATTGCGCATCAGCGTTTACTTCAGGAGTTTTTGCCATAATGGTAGTCACATAGTCACCTGGGAGTGCTTTTTTAGAAGCTTTTAATATAGCGGTTACCGTCGATGTTTCGCCGGCTTTTAATGCATCAATTTTTGTTGGTTCGAAAGTTACTTCCCAATCAGCTGGTTTGCTGGCAGATAACTGGATATCTTTCAACAATGATGAACCTGTATTTTTTACTTCCAGTTCAATTCGCTTCACGTCTCCGGCAGTGATATCGGCGCTTAGTAATCCTCTCGGAGTAGTTAGTTCCATTTGAAAAGAACCGGTCACAACTACTTCCAATTCAAGTTCAGCCGAAGTAGTTCCCGTAGCAGCACGTACCGGGATTTTATAGCTTCCGGCTTCTACATTGGCAGGAGGAGTAATATCTATGCTTACATTCTGGCTACTGTTGGGTTCCACTTGTGCAGAGGTAGCTTGCTTGTAGTTAGGTTTAAAAATAACATTCCATCCTCTTGGTGCATTAGCCATTAAAGCATACAACTGTTGGTCGGCAGTCTGGTTCTTTAAAGTGGTACTGAAGGTAAAGGTTGACTTGGAGTTACCTTCCATATTGGGCTGGTCGGTAGTAAATTCAGTCTGGTAAGTACCTTGTTGAGCAACTACAATATCCAAAGGAAGTTTAGCATTTCCGGCATACACTACAAAATGATAGTTTCCTTTATTTACCTTCAATGGAACATCGACTTTCAGATTAAAAGTCTTTTTTTCTTTGGGAAGTACGGACAATTGACTAAGGCTCCAACCGCCGGATTTCATTTCGTGTTTCCAACTGCTGCCCAATCCGCTGACAGAAAGGTTTGCATTTGTCAATTCATCCGTATTGTTAATGAGGTCAATACTGTAATCAATTGACGCTCCCGGTGATACAGAAATTTTGGTGTAGGGAGTGTACAGAATCACGCTTTTAGGAATTGAGTCGTTTGCGTGTGTGTAGTTCAAGGGAATTAATCCCAATAGAATAGCTACTAATAAAAAACAATTTGTTCTCATAGTCATAAAAAAGTTCTTATGGTTATTTAATATGAATACTGTCAAATTTGTGTTTGCAAAAATAAACGATGTGTTTATTAGTAGTTTTAAAAGAATCATAAAGAATCTAATTCTGTGATGAAATATATAGTGACGTTATTTCCATTCGATAGTGACGATATTCCATAGATATGGTGACACTATGTTGAGGGCATAGCGTCACTATATTTTTATGAGATTTATTTTTTCGGAAATTCTCAAAATTCCCAAATCTTTTCAGATTTTCCCCTCATCTTTGCAGTATAAATTAAATGATAACAGTAAAACCAATTAAAAAAACAACGATTATGAAAAAGTTAGTATTCTTATTAGTATGTTTGTTTACTTTGCAAACAGTAGCACGTGCAGACGATGACAAACCAATCCAGGTTACTCAAATGCCACAACCGGCTCAACAGTTCATCAAACAGCATTTTGCCGATAGTAAAGTTGCTTTGGCAAAAATGGAAAGTGATTTCTTCTATAAAAGTTATGAAGTGATTTTCACGAATGGCAATAAAGTGGAGTTTGGCAAGAATGGAAACTGGGAGGAGGTGAATTGCAAATATACTTCTGTTCCCACAGCTATTATCCCCACAACTATTCAGAAATATGTGACAACTAATTATCCTGATACTAGAGTGCTGAAAATTGAACGCGATAAAAAGGAATATGAAGTGCAACTTTCCAATCGTGTGGAATTAAAGTTCGATCTGAAATTCAATTTGATCGATATTGATAACTAAACCTTAAAAAATTAGAACTAATGATGAAACGAAAGATTTTTACCTTTTTATTGGTATTAGGTGTTGCATGGAGCTTACATAGTTGCGATAATAATGATGATGAATCAATAGCTGTTCCTGTTGAATTGCAAAGTACATTTTCGGCTAAATATCCGAATGCCACAAACGTAGAATGGGAAAACAAGTACGGATATTACGTAGCAGATTTCTATGACGGACATGAAGCATCTGCATGGTTTACTCAAGAAGGTAAGTGGGTTTTAACTTCATGGGAGGTACATTTCAACACATTGCCTGATCCTGTAAAAAATACGATTCATGCTACATATCCTGGACGAGTTGATGACGACGACACTGAATATGTTGAAGAAGCAACGGGTGCTACATACTACTTGATTGACATAGAAAATAGTGAGATAGATGTAAAAATAAGAGCTGACGGACAAATACTTGACTAATAATTATACAATAATCTTATTATGGAACGGTAACGAACTATTCATTTATAGTTTCAGGTAGAGTCAATCATGCGATTATTTTTTATGGGTTTCATGCCTTGAAAATAAGAGTTTCCCTAAGAGAAACTCTTATTTTCAAGGCATCTGCGTTTTATCACTGCTCATGTTGCCTTTTTAATACAGACTTTGCTGTATTGGTATTTCCGATACTGTCTGTCTGCTGTTTGGACTTTTCTTTCTGTTTTCGTTTATTACGTAGCTTCCACTTATTCCAAAAGAACAGGTCACTCCATTTATTGAAATCTTTCTTGTACATAATACCTACACCTTGTGTAGTCAGATTTGTCTTTGTATAATATCGGTCGTTCGTTTCATTGTAAGCTTTCAAACGAATGTCTCCTGAACGGTTTATCAGCCATTCTGCTTCAAAGTCGCCCACAAAATTCGTGTTTGCCATTGGATTATCCCGATAACCAAAGTTTCCGTTAATAAGTAACCGGTTATTCAGTAACTGACCGGACAAGATGCCTTCCACTTCCATATCTGTCCAGCCTTTATCGCCTGTGCTTAGATTTGTTCCAATATTCCAGTTATTCGTTTCAAAGACTTGCGACAAGGCGTTATTCAACTGACCGGAGAGGGTGGAAGAAAGTACCGAAGACATCACGTTTGAATTTTGATTATTACGTGCATCCTCCGTGTAGAACTTACCAATACCCAATAGATAAAGGATTTGCATATTCATCTGTTCTTCCGTACTAATATAATTACGTACCAATGTTTGTACTTCATCCCGTTCGTTCGGAAGCTCAATACCTAATTTAATAGTAGGTCGTACCAATATCCCGCTCAAATTCATGATACAGTTCACCTTAACATTGGGTTGTTGTATGATTGACGAAGATTCTTCCGGTATCAGGTCATTCAGAGATGCTGAATTTACCGTGTAGGAAGCCTGAATGTCTAAGTTTGCATCCAGAGGGGCACCGTTAAAGGTAATCGTACTTCCGTTCTTGATAACAAAGTCTTTACGGATCACTTCCTGCAAACTGAATTTATATACTCCCTGATTAATTTGGTAGCTACCGAACATCTTCACATCCCCTTTATTGTAAAATTCTGTTCGTATATTTCCTGTACCCTTGCCACTGATATAATCTCCGGCAACAGGATCCATGATAATCTTCATTGTTGCATCTGGCGTCGCATCTACAAGAATATTCAATCGTATATCCGTCTTTTGCTCTTCCTCAGCTTCCTGACGTTTTTGTTGCAATTGTTCATAATAAGAAATTATTTGAATAGAATCCTGAATAGTGCGGCGGGGAGTTTTGTCTACAAACTTGATAAACTGGTTACTCGTAGCTGATGCAACACTACCATTAATATAAGTAAAGATGCTATTTCGATTGGTCGTCATGGCGACATTAACATCTAGTCCCTGTATGGCATTTCCGGTAAGCAATGCATTTCCGGTACCATACACCGTGCCATAGAAAGGCATGTCCGTCGATTCTTTTGTATTCATTACAAGCATGTTGTTTGCTTGTATCTCAAAACGATAATTTAAGTTCTTAAAATGCTGGAAATGCAGATAACCGTTCATTCTTCCCGAATGGCCTTCCATATCAGAAATATGTATATTGTTGAACGTCAATCCGGTAGGAGCTAAAAGAATGGTATCCTTTATAGCAAAATGAGTATTCAAAATATCAAAATTCATGGAAGCATCCGTCATGACTGCGCCATCGAGATTCAATCCTTTAAATTTCCCGTAGAAGTGTACTTTACCCGTTGCCCGTCCTTTTATATCATTTGCAATAGACTTCATATAATGTTCCAGAAACTTCAGATTCAGTTCATTTGCTTCGATATTTAAGTCAAGCCCACTTTCCGGTTTTAGCGGATGAATGATGCCGGTGACACGTGACGGGGTCGTAGAAATATCTTTGATAGATGCATCCAGTCGGATTCCTCTATTTTCATTATCCCATTCGCCATATATGTTCAAATCGCCCAAACGTCCTTGATTAAGAGAGAAATTTTTTATAAATAAACGCGTATTCATCACAGGTTTTTTGAAAACACCACTTGCATAGGCAGTTCCTGTAGCATCTCCTTCAAAATTTACATCATCGGAAATACTTGCAATATCAAACACATATCCCATGTTGATATCCTTTAAATCAACCTTTACACTATCTTGCGGATTGTCCGAAAGACGTCCGTTTATACGTACATAACGATCCTGGTGGCTAAAATAGAAGTTGTTCACGTCTACCTTGCCGGAATCCACTACTACCTGTGAAGGATGTATCTGCCAAAGGGTATCATTCAGAATAATATCCGTCGGTTTCACCTCTACCATTGCTTTTAATAAAGGCTTCTCTCCTTCGGTACGCAAGAACTTTGCCACAGCGGCCAATTGCCCGCTATATGTCACCGCAGCACTATTTCCCCAATTCAATGTCGTACTGATATTGTCGTCTTTAGCTTGCGCATCCAAAGAAAGGTTGACTGCTCCTTTCTTCTTCAGATTGGTCAGGCGCACCCGCGCACGAATATGATCTGATGGATTCTCGCACAAAATCATGCCCGACTCAATAAAGTTGTTCTTATATTGAAGACGGGGGAAGTATCCTTCCACACGCAAACGCTGCAAGGGATCATTAAAGTATCCTTTCAAAGTGGAATGAGTATATACCGTCAGCGGAATATCAAAAATCGTGGATAGAATATCTGTATTATATATATGTATATCGAATTGGAAATTATTGTGTGTTTCAATTGGCTTTTTGGGAGGTAATATTAATGACGGGACATATTTCCGCATAATATTCAGAATGCTGGCAGGCAATGTGTGATACTGGAACTTTCCTTCCACACTTGCTGTCAGAAACTCAGAAGTCAATCTCAACTGATTCTCGTTATTCTGTTTGCTGGCCCGGATATTCATGTTGTTCATGAAGTATTGTTTCTCTGGTGACATAAATTCGAGGCTATCCACATTGATTTCTCCAATCATTTCGTCAACTGAGCCTCCCGTGAAGTTGGCTCTTAGTTTCAAAGAGAATTCCGTATCCGGATACTTGGAGGTGAGATTCAGGTCATGCGGCCGCAATTTATTGATAATAGCTTGAAAATTAAATGTAGGAATTCTGGAGGAAACATTCACATCTCCATTCAGATAAATAGAGCCATTCGGATCATCCAGTGCTACTTTGCCATTAAATCCTCCTTGCTTATATTCTCCGTCCAGTGTAATATTCTCATATCTATATCTACTATAATCTACGGAAGCTATCAGCCCTTTCAATTCAACAACAGGGAGTCGGTCGGTTACATGGCGCCCATGTACATCTAAGTTGAATGTGATTTCTCCCAGTTGCTCGTTAGCCAATAATTTACCTAACTTATAGTCGGTTGTTTTAACGGCACCGGAATAAGCAAACAATCCCTTACTTTTATCAGAACTCAATTTCAAGTCCATATTGACACCGCCCAAATCAGTATGCAATTGGCCATAAGTTACTATATCTGTGAAATAGCCGGAAACCTCTCCCCGGAAACTGACATTTCCCAAGCGTTCCAGTACTGGAGGCACTCCATTATAATCATGACTCAAATTGCGGACTAAAAATCCTACGCCACGAGTAGTAGCAGTAAGTTCGGATAGGGTTCCAAACACATAAGCGTCTTGCGGATGCGACAAGTCCTGAAGTGCCACATCTCCTTTAAGGCGGAACTGACGATTGTCGGCTGTTATTTCCAGATGCGAACAGGTCAATTGATTGACAGTACCTTTTACTTCCATATCCAACGATATCGGCTCTTTGAAGTGCGATAGCGCCGGAAGAAAAGGAGAAATATCTTTTAAAGTGATTTGTGACGGCAACGTACGGAAAGAAAAACGAACCTGTTCCGTAAAACGGTCAAAGGCTTTCAAACTATCATATATCAAATGAATTGTATCCAGTTTCAGAGATGTTTCGGGCAATTCGATAGCAAAATTGTCAATGCTTGTCTGCCTGCTATTGGCAACTAGCTTCAGACTCATCTTCTTCAAAGAGAAACCGGATACTTTTTCATCAAGGCTCAACCGCTTAATTCCCAGATTTATTGAATCTTTACTCAAGGCTTTCAATGAAATATTAGCTATAATATTCTGAAGCTGGACGTGTTTGGCATTAAACTTCCCGGGTGTTTCTTCTTCTGAAAGTACATGATAAGCCATTCGCCCACGACGAATCAGGATAGAATTAATACGCAAATCCAATGAGTTGTCTTTCTTCACCGTATCATTGGAAGCAAATGCATCTAATACGAATTTAAAATTAGGTGGAGAGTCTGGTGTCTTTTTTTGAAGATTGATATTGAAACCGAATAACTGGACACTGCTAATGGATATCTTACCTTTAAAAAAAGGCATGATATCAAATTTGGCAGACAAACGAGTCACTTTGAGCATTTCCTGCTCGTCTTGGTCGTCAAGCAATACATCGTCAATGATGATACGGTTCAACAATCCTATATTTATCCGGCCAATTGTCACCCGTGTATTCAATAAGTCGGAGAGCTCCTCGGCTACAAATACACTCATGACTTGCTGAACACTTGGTATATTCAGCAAAACAATAGTTCCGATATATACTCCCAGTACAATACCAACTACCCAGCGTACAGTCTTTTTCAGCGTTCTGATAAGCGATTATTTTTATTTTGCGAACAAAAATATAAAATAGTTCGTTATGAATCGTAGTTTTATGATTACTTTTGCACCGTTTTAATAGTTTAATTACTTATGAGTGTAATAATATTAGGAATTGAGTCCTCTTGTGATGATACGTCGGCAGCTGTTATCAAAGATGGTTATCTGCTGTCGAACGTGGTATCGAGCCAAGCCGTACATGAAGCATACGGTGGAGTAGTACCCGAGCTGGCTTCACGGGCGCATCAACAAAATATCGTACCGGTAGTACATGAAGCGCTGAAACGTGCTGGAGTCACTAAAGAAGAATTGAGTGCGGTAGCTTTTACACGTGGTCCGGGATTAATGGGTTCATTGCTCGTCGGTGTCTCTTTCGCTAAAGGATTCGCTCGTTCCTTAAATATTCCATTGATTGATGTTAATCATCTGAATGGACATGTTTTAGCTCATTTTATTAAAGCGGAAGATGAGGAAAATAGACAACCCAATTTTCCTTTCTTATGTCTATTAGTATCTGGAGGAAATTCACAAATTATATTAGTGAAAGCCTATAACGATATGGAGATTTTGGGGCAGACGATTGATGATGCTGCAGGTGAAGCTATTGACAAGTGCTCCAAAGTAATGGGGCTCGGTTATCCGGGTGGACCGATTATTGATAAACTGGCACGCCAGGGAAACCCGAAAGCATTCACATTCAGCAAACCGCATATTCCGGGGCTGGATTATAGCTTTAGCGGATTAAAAACTTCATTCCTCTATTCATTACGTGACTGGCTGAAAGAGGACCCTGATTTTATAGAACATCATAAAGTGGATTTGGCTGCATCATTGGAAGCAACAGTTGTAGATATTCTAATGGATAAATTGCGTAAAGCTGCAAAAGAATACAAAATCAAGGAAGTAGCCGTAGCAGGAGGAGTTTCTGCGAATAACGGATTACGTAATGCTTTTCGGGAACATGCCGAAAAATATGGCTGGGATATCTTTATTCCAAAATTCAGCTATACTACCGACAATGCAGCAATGATCGCTATTACCGGATATTTTAAATATTTGGATAGGGATTTTTGCTCTATTGATCTTCCGGCCTATTCTCGCGTTACATTAGAATAATTTCCTTATTGAAAATAGGCTCCTTGTCCGTAAGACTAAAAATATACCTTAATATATAGGATAAAATAAGGAAAGTATGTTTGCTGAAATAATAACCATTGGTGACGAACTGCTGATAGGGCAGGTTGTCGACACTAATTCTGCCTGGATAGGACAGAAATTAAATAAGATAGGCATTGAGGTTCTTCGTATTGTTTCAATCCGTGACCGGGAAGATGAGATTCTTGAAGCGATCGATAATGCGATGAAAAGGGTGAATATTGTTTTAGTGACCGGGGGACTAGGTCCTACTAAAGATGATATAACAAAACAAACGCTATGTAAGTATTTCCATACTAGACTGGTATTTAGTGAAGAAGTTTTTGAAAACATAAAACGGGTGTTGGCCGGAAAAATCCCCATGAATGCCTTAAATAAAGGGCAGGCAATGGTTCCCGAGGGCTGTACCGTTATAAATAATCCGGTAGGGAGTGCTTCTGTTAGTTGGTTTGAAAGAAACGACAGAGTTCTCGTTTCAATGCCGGGAGTTCCGCAGGAGATGAAAGTTGTGATGACGGAATCCATATTGCCCAAGCTGCATGAGAAATTTCAAACGGATGTGATTATGCATCAAACATTTCTTGTACAACACTATCCAGAGTCTGTATTGGCTGAAAAACTGGAACTGTGGGAAACTGCACTGCCGGAAAGCATCAAACTGGCCTATTTACCAAAACTTGGAATAATCCGCCTGCGATTGACTGGACGCGGACAAGATAAAAAAGAAGTGCGGGCGCTTCTAGATAGCGAAAAAGCTAAATTAGAGAAAATTTTGGGTGAAGATATCTTCTGTGAGGAAGATACTCCTTTGGAAGTTATTATCGGCGAATTACTAAAAAAGAAGAAAATAACCGTTTCCACCGCAGAAAGTTGTACTGGAGGAAGTATTGCCGCACGATTAACATCTATTGCCGGAAGTTCGGAATATTTTAATGGAAGTATAGTGGCTTATTCCAATGAAGTAAAGATGAATCTCTTGTACGTTTCTCCCGAAACTTTGGAACGGCATGGAGCTGTTAGTGAAGAAACTGTGATTGAAATGGTAAAAGGTGCGATGAAAGCATTGAAAACCGACTGTGCTGTGGCAACTTCAGGCATAGCCGGTCCCGGAGGAGGAACTCCTGAAAAACCGGTAGGGACAGTTTGGATAGCTGCTGGTTATAAAAACGAAATTCGTACTTACAAGCAGGAAACAAATCGCGGAAGATCCATGAATATTGAAAGAGCCGGCAATAATGCGTTATTAATTTTACGGGATTTACTCAAATAAGGGAAAATTGGTATTCAGAAGTGAATTATTTTAGGAATTTCTTGTTTTATACGGATAAAAGTGCTTACTTTGCGTCCTGTTTGAAAGAAGTATAGATATAAAACTATAAAAATAAGATAGAAATGTCGAAGATTTGTCAAATTACCGGAAAGAAAGCCATGATTGGCAACAATGTTTCACACTCAAAGAGAAGAACTAAAAGAACCTTTGATTTGAACTTGTTTAACAAAAAGTTCTATTATGTAGAACAAGATTGTTGGATCAGCCTTAGCATTTGTGCTAACGGGTTGCGTATTATTAACAAAAAAGGACTGGATGCTGCGCTGACTGAAGCTGTGGCTAAAGGTTATTGTGATTGGAAAAGCATTAAAGTAATCGGCTAAACGTAGAGGAGAAAACTTACAATGGCAAAGAAAGCAAAAGGTAACAGAGTGCAGGTGATTCTGGAATGTACAGAACACAAAGACAGTGGAATGCCGGGAACATCTCGTTATATCACAACTAAGAACAGAAAGAATACTACAGAAAGACTTGAGTTGAAAAAATACAACCCAATTCTGAAAAGAGTAACAGTACACAAGGAAATTAAATAATAAAAAAGTATAACCCATGGCAAAGAAAACAGTAGCAAGTTTGCACGAAGGCTCTAAAGAAGGTCGTGCTTATACTAAGGTTATCAAAATGGTAAAATCTCCTAAGACTGGAGCATACGTTTTTGATGAGCAAATGGTTCCGAATGAAAAAGTACAAGACTTTTTCAAAAAATAATTGAAATAGCATACGCGCTATAAATACAAAATCCTCTCATTGACAAACAATGAGGGGATTTTTTATTGCTTCTTTTTTTTACTTTTCAATCCTTTGTTATATCTTTGTAGCATTATGTATTATACAAACAACTGTCAATATGGGATTTTTTAGTTTTTTTTCAAAGGAGAAGAAGGAAACTTTAGATAAGGGGTTATCTAAAACCAAAGAGAGCGTGTTTAGTAAAATCGCTCGTGCCGTGGCTGGTAAGTCAAAGGTAGATGACGAAGTGTTGGATAATCTGGAAGAAGTGTTGATTACGTCGGATGTAGGCGTAGAGACGACTTTGAATATTATTAAGCGCATCGAAAAACGTGCCGCTGCGGATAAATATGTGAATACTCAGGAATTGAATCATATATTACGTGACGAAATAGCCGCTTTGTTGACCGAGAATAACTCGGATGATGTAGCTGATTTTGATGTTCCGATCGAAAGAAAGCCTTATGTGATTATGGTAGTAGGGGTCAATGGAGTGGGAAAGACTACAACTATCGGCAAACTGGCTTATCAATTCAAGAAAGCCGGTAAATCTGTTTACTTGGGAGCCGCTGATACATTCCGTGCGGCTGCTGTAGAACAGCTGATGATTTGGGGAGAGCGGGTAGGGGTGCCTGTCGTTAAACAGAAAATGGGTGCTGATCCTGCATCGGTAGCTTATGACACCCTTAGCTCTGCTGTTGCCAACAATGCTGACATCGTTATTATTGATACAGCCGGACGCTTGCACAATAAAGTCGGCCTGATGAACGAGCTGACCAAAATTAAAAATGTAATGAAGAAAGTAGTGCCTGATGCACCGGATGAAGTATTACTTGTATTGGACGGCTCTACAGGACAGAATGCTTTTGAACAAGCCAAGCAGTTTACTCTGGCAACGGAGGTTACCGCTATGGCTATCACTAAACTTGATGGGACTGCTAAAGGCGGTGTTGTAATTGGTATTTCCGACCAATTTAAGATTCCTGTTAAATACATCGGTTTGGGTGAAGGAATGGAGGATTTACAAGTATTCCGCAAAAACGAATTTGTTGATTCCTTGTTTGGAGAAAATGCATGAAAAGAAAGAGAATAGATATAATCACTTTGGGATGCTCTAAAAATTTGGTGGACTCTGAGCAGTTGATGCGTCAACTGGAAGAAGTAGGATATAGCGTGACTCATGATACTGAAACTCCACAAGGGGAAATTGCAGTCATCAATACATGCGGTTTCATCGGCGATGCCAAAGAAGAATCTATCAATATGATTCTGGAGTTTGCTAAAAGAAAGGAAGAAGGTGACTTAAAGAAACTTTTTGTAATGGGTTGTCTCTCTGAACGTTATCTCAGGGAGCTGGCTATTGAAATACCACAAGTAGATAAATTCTATGGTAAATTCAACTGGAAGGAACTTTTGCATGATTTGGGGAAAAGCTATCATGAGGAGTTGTATATTGAACGGACGCTGACCACTCCGCAGCATTATGCTTATCTGAAAATATCGGAAGGATGTGATCGTAAATGTTCGTATTGTGCTATCCCGATTATTACAGGACGTCATATATCTAAACCGATAGAAGAAATCTTGGATGAAGTCCGGTATCTGGTGTCGCAAGGCGTGAAAGAGTTTCAGGTTATAGCACAGGAGCTAACTTATTACGGAGTTGATTTGTATAAGAAACAAATGCTTCCGGAATTGATTGAACGCATTTCGGAAATACCAGGAGTAGAATGGATTCGTCTGCATTATGCGTATCCGGCACATTTCCCGATTGACTTGTTTCGTGTAATGCGTGAACGTGGCAATGTTTGCAAGTATATGGATATAGCTTTGCAACATATCAGTGACAATATGTTGAAGCTGATGCGTCGGCAAGTGACAAAGGAGGATACTTACAGACTGATTGAACAATTCCGTAAAGAAGTCCCTGGTATTCACCTGCGAACAACTTTAATGGTAGGACATCCTGGAGAAACAGAGGAAGACTTTGAAGAGTTAAAGGAGTTTGTCCGTAAAGTACGCTTCGATAGAATGGGAGCTTTTGCTTATTCGGAAGAAGAAGGTACTTATGCTGCAGAAACTTATGAAGATTCTATTCCGCAAAAAGTGAAACAAGCCCGACTTGATGAATTAATGGATATTCAGCAGGGCATATCGGCAGAGTTGAGTGCAGAAAAAGTCGGTAAACAGATGAAAATTATCATTGATCGGTTAGAAGGCGATTATTATATCGGAAGAACTGAATTTGATTCGCCGGAAGTAGATCCGGAAGTATTGATTAATTGTTCTGAAAAAGAGCTTGAGATCGGAAAGTTTTATCAAGTAGAAGTAGTAGATGCAGACGATTTTGATTTATATGCAAAGATAATAAATGACTATGAATAATAAGGAATTTACATCTGAACTAGCTGAAAGACTGGGGTACACCATTAAGGATACTTCCGAATTAATAGGTTCTTTACTGTCTGATATGATACAAGAACTGGAAGAAGGTAACGTGATTGCAGTACAAGGATTCGGTTCTTTTGAAGTAAAAAAGAAAGCGGAACGTATTTCAATTAATCCGGCAAGTAAACAACGTATGTTGGTTCCTCCCAAATTGGTGTTATCTTATAAACCTAGCAATACATTGAAAGATAAGTTTAAATAAATATTTCCCGTTATGAATGAAAGACTAACAATTCAAGACCTTACTGACTTGTTGGCTGCTAAACATAGCATGACCAAGAAGGATGCCGAGGTGTTCGTAAAAGAGTTTTTTCTCTTGATTGAACAAGCCTTGGAAAACGAGAAGACTGTAAAAATCAAAGGATTGGGAACTTTCAAACTTATCGATGTAGATAGCCGGGAAAGTGTCAATGTTAACACAGGTGAACGTTTCCAAATAAAAGGGCATACAAAGGTTTCATTTTCTCCGGACGCGAATTTGAGAGATACAATTAATAAACCTTTTGCACATTTCGAGACTGTTGTGTTGAATGAAAACACAGTATTGGAAGATACTCCGGTAGAAGAAGTGGAAGAGGAAGAAGTAGGTGAGGAAATTCTTGCTTCAACAATAGAAGATTATAATAAAAAGGAGGAAAGTCAAGAGAATACTTCTAATCCTATAGTAGAAAATGAAAGTCAGATTGCTGAACAAGATTCTTCCGAAGAAGTGGATACGGTTCAGGAGGAACGAATAACGGAACAGTCTATTGAAGAAAAAGTAGTGGTTGAAGAATCACTTATGATTGAACAACAACAGCCAGAACAACCAGTAAAAGAGAAAGAAAGAATTACGGCAGAGCAGATTATTGAACAAGAACTTCTGAAAGCAAATCTAAAGCCCGAAATTCCAATAGTATCACCACAGTCGGAAATTACAAAGCCGACTAAAGCTTCTGTACAAACTACTGTTAGCCCGATATCTAAAAAAGAGGTTGTTAAAAAGGAGAAATCTCCTGTTCCTTATTTGATAGCTGTAATCGTTATAGTATTGTTACTATGTGGAGGTGTGATTTTATTTATCTATTATCCGGACCTGTTTTCTTCTTCATCTGACAAGAATACCCTCGATATGCCGCCTGTAACAACTCAACCTGTTCGAACTGAAGCGCAGCTTTCCGATACTATTGAACATAAAGATACTGTTGTAGAAGTAACTGTTACTACACCGAAGAACGTTGTTGAGCCACAGTCAATTGTAAAAAAAGAAGAGACATTAACTTCTGCAAAGGCTGAGAGTAGGCCTGTCCAGCAGCAACCTTCAGCTTCTGCTTATCCTGATTCTGCATCATATAAAATAACAGGAACAAAGACAAAGTATACAATCAAGGAAGGTGAAACTTTAACAAGAGTTTCTTTACGTTTCTATGGTACAAAAGCGATGTGGCCATATATAGTGAAGCATAATCCGGATGTGATTAAAAATCCGAATAACGTGCCTTATGGTACTACAATCAAAATACCGGAACTTACAAAAGAATAATTATAACTATCTACTCCCCCGGCTATACATTACTTGTACTGGTCGGGGGAAGTGTTATGGATGTACAAAAGCGTATGAAAGTACCTTAATCTAAAGATTTCGCATTGTTTTTTAATAAAAATTAGTTGCAATCGTTAATTATATGGCGTACTTTTGGAAGCAAAATAAAAAGCCTTATACACAGGCAAGGCTTACATCAAATTAATGGGAATTAAATAATAAAATATTAAGTATTTATGGCTGAATCAATTGATATCCGCGAGCTAAATGAGCGGATTGAAAGACAAAGTGCTTTCGTTACCAATCTTACGACAGGTATGGACCAAATCATTGTTGGTCAGAAACATTTGGTTGAATCACTGCTTATCGGATTACTCTCCGATGGTCATGTCCTTTTGGAAGGTGTGCCTGGTTTGGCAAAAACTTTGGCTATTAAAACTCTTGCTTCTTTGATTGACGCTAAATATAGCCGTATCCAGTTTACCCCCGACTTATTGCCTGCTGACGTTATCGGTACAATGGTTTACAGTCAGAAAGATGAATCGTTTAAAGTACAAAAAGGACCGATTTTCGCAAACTTTGTATTAGCCGATGAAATAAATCGTGCTCCTGCCAAGGTTCAGAGTGCTTTGCTGGAAGCTATGCAAGAACGTCAGGTTACTATTGGTAAAGAGACTTTCTTATTACCGGAGCCTTTTCTTGTATTGGCAACTCAAAACCCTATCGAACAAGAAGGTACTTATCCGCTTCCTGAAGCACAGGTTGACCGTTTTATGCTGAAAGTTGTTATCGATTATCCAAAACTAGAGGAAGAAAAGTTGATTATTCGCCAGAATATAAATGGAGAAAAGTTCAATATAAAGCCAATTCTGAAGGCAGAGGAAATTATCGAAGCACGAAAAGTAGTTCGTCAGGTGTATTTGGACGAAAAGATTGAACGCTATATCGTAGATATTGTATTTGCAACTCGTTTCCCGGAAAAATATGACCTGAAAGAATTGAAAGATATGATCGGATTTGGTGGTTCGCCTCGTGCATCTATCAATCTTGCTTTAGCTGCCCGTACGTATGCTTTCATTAAACGCCGCGGTTATGTGATTCCAGAGGATGTACGTGCTGTTGCGCATGACGTGCTCCGTCACCGTATTGGACTGACATACGAAGCCGAAGCAAACAGTATGACTTCGGACGAAATCATCAGTAAGATTTTGAATAAGGTTGAAGTACCTTAATTGGTAGTTAACTACTTACCACTTAACTACTTTATAAATGGAAACAAGTGAAATACTAAAAAAGGTTCGCCAAATTGAAATCAAGACACGAGGATTGTCTAACAATATTTTTGCAGGCCAATATCATTCGGCTTTCAAAGGTAGAGGAATGTCCTTTTCGGAGGTTCGTGAGTATCAATTTGGGGATGACATACGTGACATAGACTGGAACGTGACGGCGCGCTTCAACAAACCTTATGTGAAAGTGTTTGAAGAGGAACGCGAACTGACAGTTATGTTGATGGTCGATGTTTCCGGAAGTTTAGAATTTGGTACGGTCAAGCAATTAAAGAAAGACATGATAACGGAAATTGCCGCTACTCTTGCTTTCTCTGCTATCCAAAACAATGATAAAATCGGTGTGATATTCTTTTCAGACCGGATAGAAAAGTTTATTCCTCCCAAGAAGGGACGTAAGCATATTCTATATATTATTCGTGAATTGATTGATTTTCAGCCGGAAAGTCATCGCACTAATATACGTCTTGCATTGGAATATCTGACTAATGTTATGAAAAGACGCTGTGCTGCGTTTGTTTTATCCGACTTTATCGATCAGGAAAGTTTCAAAAATGCTTTGACTATTGCTAACCGGAAACATGATGTAGTAGCATTACAGGTTTATGATAGGAGAGTCAGTGATCTTCCTCCGGTGGGATTGATGCGGATAAAAGATGCAGAAACCGGACATGAGCAATGGATTGATACTTCTTCCAAAGCTGTACGTCGGGCACATCGCGACTGGTGGATACAAAAACAGACAGAATTGAATGATACATTTACTAAAAGTAACGTAGACTCTGTATCTGTAAGAACTGACCAGGATTACGTAAAGGCATTGTTGAATTTATTTGCCAAACGAAACTAATGAAATCAAAGATGAATAAAAATATTATTCTGATAGCATTGTTATGTTTACTGTCTATTGATAGAGTAGGAGCACAATCTGTAACAGTGGAGGCAAAGATAGATTCTTTGCAGATACTGATTGGTGAACAAGCGAAAATACAATTACAAGTAGCTATGGATGCCAAGCAACGGGCTGTTTTTCCCGCTTATACCGATACACTGGTACGAGGGGTAGAAATTATAGAAACTGCCAAGCCGGATACTCAGTTCCTGAACGATCGTCAGCGTATGATGATTACTCAAGAGTATACTGTTACTTCTTTTGACTCGGCTTTGTATTATCTACCACCAATGCCTGTTACAGTAGATGGCAAAGAGTATAGATCAAGAGCTTTGGCATTGAAAGTATATTCAATACCGGTTGACACATTACATCCAGACCAATTTTTTGGGCAGAAAACCGTGATGAAAGCTCCTTTCGCATGGGAAGACTGGTATGGGTTAATTGGCTGTTCATTCTTGGCTTTGCCTTTACTTGGTCTATTAATTTATCTCATAGTTCGTATCCGGGATAACAAACCTATTATCCGCAAAATAAAGGTAGAACCTAAATTGCCGCCCCATCAGGCTGCAATGAAAGAGATAGAGCGTATCAAGAATGAGAAAGTATGGCAGAAAGGACAACCGAAGGAATATTACACAGAATTGACTGATACACTTCGCACCTATATAAAAGATCGTTTTGGTTTCAATGCGCTTGAAATGACTTCATCTGAGATTATTGACAAGCTATTAGAAATGAAGGATAAAGAAGCTATTTCTGATTTGAAGGAGCTTTTCCAGACAGCCGATCTAGTGAAGTTCGCGAAGCACGATCCGCAAATGAACGAGAATGATGCCAATCTGATCAATGCTATTGACTTTATTAATGAAACGAAGCAACCTGAAGAAGAAAATCAAAAACCGCAACCAACGGAAATTACAATTATAGAGAAGCGTTCTTTGCGGACAAAAGTATTGTTAATTTGCGGAATCGCAATTTTGTCAACCGCATTGATAGGTACCTTTATATATATAGGTATGCAGCTATATAATCTTTTTGCTTAAAAGTATATATAGCTTGAATACTAAATAGTAAACTGTTAAATCATAAATGAAATGATTTTTGCCAATATTGAATATCTGTTTTTGCTATTATTACTTATACCTTATATTGTATGGTATATTCTGAGGCAAAAGAAAAGTGAAGCAACTCTTCAAATTTCGGATGCTCGTGTATATGCACATACACCTAAAAGCTATAAGAACTATTTGTTGCATGTTCCATTCTTATTGCGTGTTATTGCCTTAGTGCTGGTTATTCTAGTGCTTGCACGTCCGCAAACGACTAATAAATGGCAGAATAGCGAAATAGAAGGGATTGATATAATGCTCGCTATTGACGTATCTACTAGTATGTTAGCCGAGGATTTAAAGCCGAATCGGTTGGAAGCTGCAAAGGATGTAGCTGCTGAATTTATTAACGGCCGCCCTAACGATAATATCGGTATAACTTTATTTGCAGGTGAAACTTTCACTCAATGTCCGCTTACTGTCGACCATGCTGTTTTATTGGATATGATTCATAATATCAAATGTGGCCTTATCGAAGATGGTACAGCAGTAGGTATGGGAATAGCAAATGCAGTAACCCGACTGAAAGATAGTAAGGCAAAGTCTAAGGTGATTATTTTATTGACAGACGGTACTAATAACAAAGGGGATATTTCTCCATTGACGGCTGCTGAGATAGCCAAAAGTTTTGGTATTCGCGTGTATACTATTGGGGTGGGGACGAATGGTATGGCACCTTATCCCTATCCAGTTGGAAATACGGTGCAATATGTAAATATGCCGGTGGAAATTGATGAGAAAACGTTGACACAGATTGCAGGTACAACCGATGGTAACTATTTTAGGGCTACGAGTAACTCGAAACTAAAAGAAGTATATGAGGAAATTGATAAACTGGAAAAAACTAAACTGAATGTAAAGGAGTATAGTAAGAGGGACGAAGAATATCAGTGGTTTGCATTGGCGGCTTTCCTTTGTGTGTTATTAGAAGTGTTATTGCGTAACTCAATACTCAAAAAGATTCCATAAGGATGTTTGTCAATCGTTATTTGTCAATCGTAAAATAAGAAGAAAATGTTCCGATTTGAAGAACCTACATATTTATATTTATTGTTGCTATTACCTTTTTTAGCAGTTTTCTACTTGTATTCCAATTACAGGAGAAGAAAAAATATTCGACGTTTTGGTGATCCGGTTTTACTGGCCCAGTTGATGCCTGATGTATCCAAATATCGTCCGGATATAAAATTTTGGATAATATTTGTTGTTATCGGCTTGTTCTCTGTATTATTAGCACGTCCTCAGTTTGGCTCCAAACAGGAAACAGTGAAGCGTAAAGGGGTAGAAGTTATTATTGCTTTGGATATTTCAAATTCGATGTTGGCACAGGACGTACAGCCAAGTCGTCTGGAAAAAGCTAAAAGATTAATTTCCAGGTTAGTTGATGAACTGGATAATGATAAAATCGGTATGATTGTATTTGCAGGAGATGCATTTACACAGTTACCGATTACCAGCGACTATATTTCTGCCAAGATGTTTTTGGAGTCGATTAGTCCTTCATTGATTTCTAAACAAGGTACGGCTATTGGAGAAGCTATTAATTTGGCTGTACGGAGTTTTACACCTCAAGAAGGAGTGGGACGTGCCATTGTTGTAATTACAGATGGTGAAAACCATGAAGGCGGAGCTGTAGAAGCTGCTAAAGTTGCAGCTGAAAAAGGTATTCAAGTAAGTGTATTAGGGGTGGGTATGCCTGATGGTGCACCTATTCCCATAGAAGGTACAAATGATTATCGTCGTGACCGTGAAGGGAATGTTATTGTCACACGCTTAAACGAAGCTATGTGTCAGGAAATTGCCAAAGAAGGAAAAGGTATTTATGTACGAGTAGATAATACTAACTCTGCTCAGAAAGCTATTAATCAGGAAGTGAATAAAATGGCGAAATCAGATGTTGAGTCGAAAGTGTATACAGAGTTTAACGAACAGTTTCAAGCTATTGCATGGATTATTTTAATATTATTGTTAGCAGAATTGTTAATTCTAGATCGTAAAAATCCTTTGTTCAAAAACGTTCACCTATTTTCTAATAAGAAATAGCTATGCATATGTTAAGAAGTAAATATATTCTATTCACTATTTTTCTACTATCGGTAGCCAGTGTCTCGGCACAGAAAGCAGAGCGTGACTACATCCGTAAAGGAAACCGTTTGTTTAATGACAGCGTATTTGTAGATGCGGAGGTGAATTATCGGAAAGCTTTAGAAGTAAACCCTAAGTCGACAGTATCCATGTATAATCTGGGGAATACTCTCTCACAGCAACAAAAGTTTCAGGATGCTATGGAACAATATGTAGCTGCCGGCAAAATCGAAAAAGACAAAATGAAACTGGCTCATATTTATCATAATATGGGGGTTCTTTTTCAAGCTGGTAAAGATTATGCAAAAGCAGTAGAAGCGTATAAAATGTCGTTACGCAATAATCCAGCTGACGATGAAACTCGATATAATTTGGCACTTGCCCAGAAAATGCTGAAAGATCAACAGCAGAATCAGGACCAAAATCAAGATCAAAACAAAGACCAGCAACAGAAGCAAGATCAACAACAAGATAAGAATAAAGACAAACAGAATGATCAAAAACAGGATGAAAAGAAAGATCAGCAACAACCTCCAAAATCTGAAAAGAAAGACAATCAAATGTCGAAGGAGAATGCAGAACAATTACTTAATTCTGTGATGCAGGATGAAAAGGATGTGCAGGATAAAGTGAAGAAACAACAGAAAGTGTTGCAAGGTGGGCGTTTGGAAAAAGACTGGTAATATTAAGTTGACGATATAAATTTCATAAGCAATGAGAAAACTAATTATTATATTAATGACATTGATGGCATATAGCACCCAAACTTTCGCTGATAAAGTGTCGTTTGTTGCTTCTGCTCCGGACGTGGTGGTGGTAGGCGATCAATTTAGGCTATCGTATACGGTTACAACACAGAAAGTAAAAGATTTTCGTGCTCCTTCTATCAAAGGATTTGATGTTTTAATGGGGCCAAGCCGATCAGAACAAAGTAGTACTCAGATTGTGAATGGTAGTGTATCATCTACTAGTAGTATTACTTTCACTTATATATTGATGGCCAATACTGCTGGTGAGTTTACTGTTCCTGGTGCTTCAATAGTAGCTGACGGTAATCAAATGATATCTAACTCAGTGAAAATAAAAGTATTGCCACAAGATCAAAATCATAATAGTAGCAGGAGGAATAATGATAATAGTTCTTCCATACAGCCTTCATCGAATGCAAGTGTATCTAACCAAGATTTGTTTATTACAGCAACTGCAAGTAAGACAAATGTTTATGAGCAGGAAGCGTTCGTATTGACATATAAAATATATACCAGAGAATCTAACTTACAGCTTAATAATGCCAAGTTACCTGACTTCAAGGGTTTTCATTCACAGGAAATCGAAATGACTACAAATGCTCGATGGACACCTGAGCATTATAAAGGTCGTAACTACTATACAACTGTTTATCGCCAATTCGTGCTCTTTCCACAACAGTCGGGCAAACTATTTATAGAGCCTGCACAGTTCCAAATGACGGTAAATAAACCAGTACAGTCAGCCGATCCTTTTGATGCTTTTTTTAATGGAGGAAACAATGTTATAGAGATTAAGAAGCCTATCACAACTCCTAAAATAGCCATCAATGTTAATCCACTTCCGGCTGGTAAACCGACAAACTTCTTAGGTGGAGTAGGAGAGTTCAACATTTCTTCTTCTATCAACAGTAAGGAGTTAAAAACGAATGATGCAATAACTATTAAATTAGTGATTTCCGGAACGGGTAATCTGAAACTTATTTCCAATCCGGAAATCAAATTTCCAGATGATTTTGAAGTGTACGATCCTAAAGTTGATAATCAGGTGAGATTAACAAAAGAAGGGCTTACTGGGAATAAAGTTATTGAATATTTAGCAATCCCTAGACATGCCGGAACATATAAAATTCCGGGTGTATCTTTTAGTTATTTCGATATCCGTTCCAAATCTTATAAAACTCTGAATACAGAAGATTATGTAATAAACGTAGAGAAAGGTGCAGGAAATGCAGATCAAGTTATTGCTAACTTCACCAATAAGGAGGATTTGAAAGTCTTGGGTGAAGATATTCGCTATATTAAACAAAACGAAGTGACTTTTCAACCTAAAGGAAGCTTCTTCTATGGTTCAATGTCGTACTGGCTATTCTATATTATTCCGGCTCTTGCCTTTATTCTTTTCTTTATAATTTATCGCAAACAAGCAGCAGAGAATGCCAATGTAGCGAAGATGAGAACGAAGAAGGCTAATAAAGTAGCAATAAAACGTATGAAGCTGGCTGGTAAACTGCTTTCTGAAAATAAGAAAGATGCTTTCTATGATGAAGTTTTGAAAGCATTGTGGGGCTATATCAGTGATAAACTGAATATTCCGGTATCCCGTTTGTCTAAAGATAATATTGAGGAAAAATTGAGAAATCATGGAGTGAGTGAAGAGCTAATTAAGGAATTCCTGAATGCATTGAATGACTGTGAATTTGCCCGTTTTGCTCCGGGAGATGAAAATCAGGCAATGGATAAAGTTTATTCATCTTCAATAGAAGTGATAAGCAAAATGGAGAATTCAATAAAACATTAACCTAGAAGAGATTGTGTCATGAAAAAAATATTATTTTTTATATTCTTATCAATGTCGGTAACTTGCTTCGCGCAAGATTCACTGAGCATTGAACCCAGACAAATAAACGAAGCTGATTCTATCCATGTCGATACACATACACTTCTTGATAACAAATTGGAAGATGTGACAAAAACTAAAGGAGATTCCGCATATATAAAAGAAGATTATGCGGCTGCCATTCAAATATACGAAGCATTACTAAAGAATGGAGAAGCATCTGAAGTTTATTATAACCTCGGAAATAGTTATTATAAAATAGGTGAAATAGCAAAGGCGGTTCTTAATTACGAACGTGCCTTGCTTTTGCAACCGGGAAATAGCGACATCCGTGCTAATCTCGAAGTAGCACGTGCCAAAACAATAGATAAAGTAGAACCTACTCCTGAAGTCTTTTTTATCTCATGGACTAAGTCTTTGATTAATTGTATGAGTGTAGATGCATGGGCCACATGGGGAATTGTTTCTTTCATTCTACTGATAGTATCTCTCTACTTCTTTATATTTTCAAAACAGATTATGTGGAAAAAGATAGGCTTCATTTCAGGGATTATCTTTTTAATAATCACAGTATGCTCTAATCTTTTTGCTTCACAACAAAAAGAAAATTTGGTAAACCGTAACGAAGCGATAGTTATGAATCCGAGTGTCACAGTGCGAAGTACTCCAAGTGAAAGTGGTACTAGTTTATTTATTCTTCATGAAGGAAGAAAGGTAAACGTCAAAGACAATTCTATGAAAGAATGGAAAGAAATTCACTTAGAAGATGGAAAAGTAGGATGGGTCCCAGCTTCTGCTATTGAAGTGATATAAAAGGTATTAATAGATTTTATCAATTTTGAAAAAAAAGATAAGCAAATAATTTGTTTTATCTTTTTTTTTGCTTAAGTTTATAGCGTGATAAAAAATCACATAGTACTAACCATTAAATTTATGAGACATGAGAACAATAACATTTAATGAACTTCGTAAGATTAAAGATTCATTGCCCAGCGGTAGCATGCATCGAATAGCAGACGAACTTGGTTTACACGTAGATACTGTGCGAAACTTTTTCGGAGGCCATAATTTCAAGGAGGGAAAAAGTGTCGGAATACATCTTGAGCCCGGTCCAGATGGTGGGCTTGTTATGTTAGACGATACAACAGTTCTCGATCGGGCTTTAAAGATTCTAGATGAATTGAATATGAGTATGCAAAAAGAACAGGCTACCGAATCTGTGCAAGTTTAAAATATAGCAAACAGAAATCCCAATTGCGTTAAACAATTGGGATTTCTTATTTGTTCACCTTCAAAATGTATCAATTATGGAAGACAAATTAGTAACTCTAGCAATTCTGACATATACCAAAGCTCAGATTCTAAAAAATGTACTTGAAAATGAAGGTATTGAGACATACATTCATAATGTGAACCAAATACAGCCTGTTGTATCCTCTGGAGTACGCTTACGAATTAAGGAAAGCGATCTACCGCATGCACTGAAAATCACAGAAAGCTCTGCTTGGCTATCGGAAAGTATAGTAGGAGAGAAGGAAACAAAAAAAGGAGAAAAATCAAATAAGATTTTAATTCCGGTCGATTTCTCTAGTTATTCGATGAAAGCATGTGAATTTGCCTTCAACCTAGCTAAAACAGAGAACGCAGAGATTATTTTGTTGCATGTATATTTTACACCTATATATGCATCGTCATTGCCATACGGAGATGTATTCAACTATCAAATTGGAGATGAAGAATCTGTAAAAACAATTATTCACAAAGTTCATTCTGATCTCAAAGCTTTATCTGATAAAATAAAAGATAAAGTTGAATCGGGGGAATTTCCAGATGTCAAATATAGCTGTATTTTACGTGAAGGCATTCCAGAAGAAGAAATATTGAGATACGCTAAAGAGCAACGTCCTAAACTCATCATTATGGGGACACGAGGAAAAAATCAAAAAGATATAGATCTGATTGGCAGTGTAACTGCTGAGGTTATTGACCGAAATCGTACAGCCGTATTAGCTATTCCGGAGAATACACCATTCAAACAATTCAGTGAGGTAAAACAGATCGCTTTTATAACTAATTTCGATCAAAGAGATTTAATAGCTTTTGATGCATTTTTCAATAGTTGGAAGTCATTTCATTTTTCAGTATCTTTGATACATCTTGCTGAATCAAAAGATACGTGGAATGAAATAAAACTTGTTGGCATAAAAGAATATTTTCACAAGCAATACCCAGGGCTTGAAATCCATTATGATGTCGTAATGAGTGATAATCTACTAAAAGGACTTGAACAATATATCAAAGATAATCAAATAGATATAATCGCATTGACTTCCATTATGATGTCGTAATGAGTGATAATCTACTAAAAGGACTTGAACAATATATCAAAGATAATCAAATAGATATAATCGCATTGACTTCATACAAAAGAAATATATTCGCTCGATTATTCAATCCAAGTATTGCTCGTAAGATGATTTTTCATTCAGATACGCCGTTACTTGTTATGAACGGATGATCAAAAGAAATAGAATTTTAGTGTTTTAAACAGTGGAATAATTCATATTATGTTTAATAGCAAAAGGGAGCAATAAATAAACTTTGCTCCCTTTTGCTGTTTTTTAATGAACTCATATTTTTAAAAAGCATAAAAAAAGAAGGCAACTTTTGTGTAACCTTCTTTTTCTTCATCAAAGAAATATATTATTTCATCATCTTATCAATTTCTTCGAATTCCGGACCCATATTCAAATTATAGTATACACGGTAAAGACCTTGCAACCATAAATCTTTCTGGTCAGGTTTTAAAGCTCTAGCTTTTTCATAGAAGGGCTTTGCTTCTTCATAGAATTTCTTCACTGCCGCTTGAGCTTCAGCATACTTAGGATCATTGATATCTGTTGTTGCTTTATCTGCATAATCTTGTGCTTTCATCAGATACACTAAACCTACATTAGAATAAGCTTCTGCATATTCCGGATCAGCAGCAATAGCTTTTTTGTAGTATTCGATTGCATTATCATACTCTTTCATATTATGATAAAGATATGCCTTCACATATAAATATAACTTATTATTAGGATCATTAGTTAACATCTTATCAGCAAATTCCATTGCTTTAGAAGCTTGATTAGAAGTATTATAATAATCAACTAGATTTGCAAAGAAATAATCATTTCCTGGAAACTTAAGAATACCTTCTTCCAAAGATTTAATCCATGCAGCAGTATCACCTTTAGCTTTATAAGCATCTGCCATTAACTGCATAGCAAACTTACCTCCATCTTTATCAGACAATGCTGAAGGAGCGTACTTGATAATAGCATCTTTATCGCCTACTCTATCAGCCGCTAATGTTGCATAATATGCAATTTGAGGAAGAAGTGTATCATTTTTAGCTAACTCTTTATCAGCCAACATCGGATAAGAAGCTGATTCTACATAAGTAGCGAAAAATTTTAATGCTTCCTTATTCTTATCCAAATTGAAATATTGGATACCACCATTAATCAAATTAGGGCGTTCAGCCAACATACTAGAAGCATTTGCTTTACGATATTTGTTTTTAATCTTACCTTTTTCATTAGGTACCTGAGCCAAATCGTCGCATTTATTATAGTACTCATACATCTTCAAAATACTGTTGTATACTTTTAATGTATCGTACGGTTTTTTCAGAAAAGCATTTTTCATTTGCTCTTCGTTGATACGCTTCTGAATAAATCCAGCAACGTCCCATGTGTCAGCAAGATCCTTAGTTTCAGGATTCTTCATAGCCTCTTCAATCAGCTGTTCAGCTTGCTTAAAATTAGGTTTCACATCATTGGCAATGCTTTTTGCTTCTTTTACATTCTTCATCTGAGCAAATGAGAAGCTAACAGCCATCAATAAAACCATCGAAAATAATACTCTTTTCATGATTGTTGTTTGATTAATTATTAATATTATGTCTATTCTTCAATATCGTTATTACTTTCATTTACGTCCGTGACGTCTTCAGCATTCGGTGTATCTGCATTAGGATCACTTATAATTGTTCCTTCTTTTTCCTCAGCAGGAATTTCATCTTCAAGACTTTCTGTCATTACTTTACATACCGAGCCTATTTGGTCGTTACGTTTCTCAAGATTAATCAGACGGACACCTTGAGTTGCACGTCCCATAATACGGACATCTGCTACTTTCAGACGGATTGTGATACCAGATTTATTGATAATCATCAAGTCATTTTCATCAGTTACAGATTTGATTGTTACCAGTTTACCAGTCTTTTCGGTAATATTCATAGTTTTTACACCTTTACCTCCACGATTGGTTTTACGATAATCTTCTATTTCAGAACGTTTACCATATCCCTGTTCAGAAACAACCATTACAGATTCTGTTTCCAAATCTTTGATACAAATCATTCCAACTACTTCATCCTGTCCATCATTATCCAATGTTATGCCACGTACACCTGTTGCAGTACGTCCCATTACACGCACAGCAGCTTCATGGAAGCGAATAGCACGTCCGTTACGATTAGCAATAATGATCTCATTGTTACCGTTTGTCATACGAACTTCGATTACGCTGTCATCTTCACGAATAGTAATAGCATTTACACCATTCTGACGAGGACGAGAATATTGCTCAAGTAACGTCTTTTTGATTACACCTTTCTTGGTACAGAACAATACATAATGATTATTGATAAATTCTGAATCATCTAAGTTCTTCACACGCAAGTATGCAGTTACATTATCATCTGAATCGATATTTAGCAAATTCTGAATAGCGCGTCCTTTGGAATTCTTTGTACCTTCAGGTATCTCGTATACTTTCAGCCAGTAACACTTACCTTTTTGTGTAAAGAACATCATAGTGTTATGCATTGTAGCCGGATAAATGTGCTCAACAAAGTCTTCATCACGAGTTTCTGTCCCCTTTGAACCTACTCCACCACGATTTTGTGCACGGAATTCGGTTAATGGGGTACGTTTGATATAACCCATATGAGAAATTGTAATAATCATCTGATCATCAGCATAGAAGTCTTCCGGGTTAAATTCTTCTGAAGAATAAACTATCTCAGAACGACGTTCATCACCATACTTGGCTTTAACCTCTAACAATTCATCTTTCATTACCTTGCGGCATACTTCATCATCAGCCAAAATACTTTCCAAATAAGCGATTTGCTTCATTATTTCTTCGTACTCTGCATGAAGTTGATCTTGCATAAGACCTGTCAACTGACGCAAACGCATTTCTACAATTGCACGGGACTGAATTTCTGTCAGGTTGAATCGTTCTATTAAGCCAGCAATGGCATCATTAGGAGTTTTAGCAGCACGAATAATACGGATTACTTCATCAATATTATCAGAAGCAATAATTAAGCCTTCAAGAATATGTGCACGTTCTCTCGCCTTGCGAAGATCGAATTCAGTACGACGAATAACAACCTCATGACGATGCTCTATGAAATATTTAATTAGGTCTCTTAAATTTAATGTTTTAGGACGCCCATGAACCAATGCAACATTGTTTACACCAAAAGATGTCTGTAAAGCAGTCATTTTATAGAGCTTATTCAGCACTACGCTAGCATTTGCATCACGTTTCACATCGATAACAATACGCATACCTTCACGGTCAGACTCATCGTTGGCATTCGAAATTCCTTCTATTCTTTTATCATTAACAAGATCAGCTATATACTTAATCAATTCTGCCTTGTTTACATTATAAGGAATCTCAGTGATTACGATTTTGTCATGTGTCTGTCCTGTTTCAATTTCAGCTTTAGCACGCATGATCACACGTCCACGACCTGTCAGATATGCTTCACGTACCCCACTTACACCATATATATACCCACCTGTAGGGAAATCCGGCGCTTTAACAAAGTTCATCAACTCTTCTACAGTAATCTCCGGATTATCGATATATGCGTCACATGCCTCAATTACTTCCACAAGGTTGTGCGGGGGCATATTAGTAGCCATTCCTACTGCAATACCAGATGCTCCATTCACAAGAAGATTTGGGATACGCGTCGGCATTACTTTGGGTTCTACCAACGTATTATCAAAGTTAGGCTCAAAATCAACGGTTTCCTTGTACAGGTCATCCATCATTGCTTCACCCAACTTATTAAGACGTGCTTCTGTATAACGCATAGCAGCAGGGCTATCACCATCCACAGAACCAAAGTTACCTTGTCCATCTACCAAGGGATAACGCATTGCCCATTCCTGAGCCATACGCACCATTGCAAAATAAACAGAAGAATCTCCATGAGGGTGATACTTACCCAGTACCTCACCCACGATTCTGGCTGATTTTTTATAAGGTTTATCTGAAGTATTACCCAGTTCCATCATTCCGTATAGAATTCTACGGTGAACGGGCTTAAATCCATCTCTAACATCCGGAAGGGCACGTGAAACAATGACCGACATGGAGTAGTCAATGTACGATGACTTCATTTCCTCCTCGATGTTAATCTTTATAATTCTGTCTTGTTCAAGCATTTAAAATGATTATTAATTATACATTCTACGGTTTGTGAAAAACCACGCTAAAGTACTACTTTTCCCCGATATACGAAAGTTTTTAGGAAGAAAGTTTTATTCTTCTCATAGACATCCTAAAGCTTTCCTTGTAGGATCTTTAGCTAAACTTTAAAATACGAAAACAAAATGAGAAAAACAATAAATATTAGAAATAAAACAAGGCTAATAACAGTAATAAATAGTCTGATATTTGTTATACCTTATATATATAATACAAATACACTGTTTTTATGGCACGCCATTTGTAGATATAAGAAATAAAGCAAATATTGCAATACAAACCTGATTTAATGTGTATATTTGCCAGTAAATAACCCTTAGAAGAAAAGGAAGAAGTATGAATAATCAATTCTCACAAAGAGTTTCCGACATTATCGTCTATAGTAAAGAAGAAGCTAATCGATTGAGAAGTAGGTATATAGGCCCTGAACACCTGCTTCTGGGAATGCTCCGCGACGGTGAAGGAAAAGCTATCGAGATATTGTCTAAACTCAACACCAATTTAGCTGCGATAAAGCAGCAGATTGAAGCTCAGTTGAAGGCAGAAGCTGATGATATGCTATTGCCCGATACAGAGGTGCCGTTGTCTAATGATGCGGCGAAAATATTAAAAATGTGTATATTAGAAGCACGTGGAATGAAAAGTAACATCGCTGACACAGAACATGTTTTGTTGGCAATCTTAAGAGAGAAAAACAATATGGCAGCTTCCGTACTTGAATCAAATAATGTAAATTACGTGAAAGTATTGGAACAAGCTACATTGCAACCGGATATTAATTCCGGTATGGGTTTTACTGAAGACGATGATGACGAAGAAGAAATGTCTTCATCACGCTCCGGTGGCAGAGGTAATGCCGAAGAACATCAGCAACAAGCGCAAACCGCTTCAAAAAAGCCGTCTAACGATACGCCGGTATTGGATAATTTCGGCACTGATATGACAAAAGCGGCAGAAGAAGGCCGGTTGGATCCTGTTGTTGGCAGAGAAAGAGAAATAGAACGCCTGGCGCAGATTTTAAGCCGTCGTAAAAAGAATAATCCAATTCTGATCGGAGAACCCGGCGTAGGTAAATCAGCTATTGTTGAAGGTCTTGCTCTAAGAATCATTCAGAAGAAAGTTTCACGGATTCTCTTTGATAAACGAGTGGTAGCTCTTGATATGACTGCTGTCGTCGCGGGGACCAAATACCGCGGACAGTTTGAAGAACGTATTCGTTCTATTCTCAATGAATTACAGAGAAACCCTAATGTGATTTTATTCATTGATGAGATTCATACCATTGTAGGTGCAGGTTCTGCCGCAGGCTCTATGGATGCGGCGAATATGCTAAAACCAGCATTGGCAAGAGGAGAAATACAGTGCATTGGTGCTACAACCCTTGATGAATATCGTAAAAATATTGAGAAAGATGGTGCTTTGGAACGTCGTTTTCAAAAAGTAATGGTAGAGCCTACCACTGCTGGAGAAACTCTTCAAATATTACGCAATATTAAAGACAAGTACGAGGATCATCACAATGTGTACTACACAGACGAGGCATTAGAAGCTTGTGTCAAGTTGACAGATCGTTACATTACAGACCGTAATTTCCCCGACAAGGCTATTGATGCTTTGGACGAAGCAGGCTCACGTGTACATCTTACGAATATCAATGTTCCAAAAGAAATAGAAGAACAAGAGAAGTTAATAGAAGAAGCCAAGAGCAAGAAAAATGAAGCTGTAAAATCACAGAATTTCGAACTCGCCGCCAGTTTCCGCGATAAAGAAAAAGAGCTCTCCTCCCAACTGGATGAGATGAAAAAAGAATGGGAAGCCAACTTGAAAGAAAATAGGCAAACTGTCGATGCAGAAGAAATAGCCAATGTTATATCAATGATGTCAGGCATTCCTGTGCAGCGTATGGCGCAGGCAGAAGGAATCAAACTTGCTGGTATGAAAGAAGACTTGCAGTCTAAGGTTATAGCACAAGATACCGCTATCGAAAAGTTGGTAAAAGCAATTCTCCGAAGTCGTGTGGGGCTTAAAGATCCGAACAAGCCGATTGGTACGTTTATGTTCTTAGGCCCGACAGGAGTTGGTAAGACTCATTTGGCCAAAGAATTAGCTAAATATATGTTTGGTTCTTCTGATGCGTTGATTCGTATAGATATGAGTGAGTATATGGAGAAGTTTACCGTATCACGTCTGGTTGGAGCACCTCCGGGATATGTAGGATATGAAGAAGGCGGACAATTAACAGAAAAAGTGCGTCGTAAACCATATTCTATCGTCCTGCTTGATGAAATAGAGAAAGCACATCCCGATGTGTTTAATCTCCTTCTTCAAGTAATGGATGAAGGTCGCCTAACTGACAGTTATGGCAGAATGGTAGATTTTAAAAATACGGTTATTATCATGACTTCCAATATTGGAACTCGTCAGTTGAAAGATTTTGGTCGCGGGGTCGGATTTGCAACACAAAGCCGTCTGGATGACAAAGAATTTTCGCGAAGTGTTATACAGAAAGCTTTGAATAAATCATTCGCGCCCGAATTTATCAACCGTGTAGATGAAATCATAACATTTGACCAACTTTCCTTGGAAGCTATTACGAAGATTATTGATATTGAGCTGAAAGGATTGTATGATAGAATCGAAGCTATTGGTTATAAACTTGTTATTGATGATAAGGCGAAAGAATTTATTGCTGGAAAAGGGTATGACGTACAATATGGTGCCCGTCCTTTAAAGCGAGCAATTCAGACATATTTGGAAGATGGATTATCTGAACTTATCATATCTTCTTCTTTAAAAGAAAAAGATATAATTCAAGTCTCTCTTAATGAAGAAAAAGGAGGTTTGGAGATGAAAGTCGTTACTCCTCAATAAAGGATTTATTTTCAATAAGGGCACATAAGATATGCCATAATGTCAGACCTTAGGGTCTGGCATTTTTTTTGTGTTTATCTGAACAAATATATCAACTAAAATCAATCAAATAGATAAATTAAAAAATATACGTATTATGCAAAAAGGTAATATTGGGGTTACAACAGAAAACATTTTCCCTATCATCAAAAAGTTTTTGTACAGTGACCATGAAATTTTTCTTCGTGAATTAGTATCCAATGCAGTAGATGCCACTCAGAAGCTAAATACACTCGCTTCTATTGGTGAATTTAAAGGTGAACTAGGCGATTTGACTATTCATGTTGAATTAGGTAAAGACACCATTACTATCTCCGATTACGGTATTGGTCTGACTGCAGAAGAAATCGAAAAATACATCAATCAAATCGCATTCTCAGGAGCTAATGACTTCCTGGAAAAATACAAGAATGATGCAAATGCTATTATCGGTCATTTCGGACTTGGGTTCTATTCAGCATTTATGGTCGCCAAGAAAGTTGAAATCATCACCAAATCGTATAGAGATGGTGCACAAGCTGTAAAATGGACTTGTGATGGTAGCCCAGAATTTACTATTGAAGAAGTAGATAAAGCAGGTCGTGGTTCAGATATTATCTTATACATTGATGATGACTGCAAAGAGTTTCTTGAAGAATCCCGTATATCTGAGCTTTTGAAAAAATATTGCAGTTTCCTTCCTGTTCCTATTGCCTTTGGAAAGAAAAAAGAATGGAAAGATGGCAAACAAGTAGAAACAGCCGAAGATAATATCATTAATGATACTACTCCTTTGTGGACACGCAAACCAAGTGAACTTTCGGATGAGGACTACAAATCGTTTTATAGTAAGTTGTATCCGATGTCTGATGAACCACTTTTCTGGATTCATCTGAATGTGGATTATCCATTCCATTTAACGGGTATCCTCTATTTCCCTAAAGTAAAAAGTAATATTGAACTGAACAAGAATAAAATTCAATTATATTGCAACCAGGTGTATGTGACAGATTCAGTTGAAGGCATTGTACCGGACTTTTTAACTTTATTGCATGGGGTCATAGATTCTCCGGATATACCATTGAATGTTTCCCGTTCATATTTGCAAAGCGATTCGAATGTGAAGAAGATATCAACATATATCACGAAGAAAGTTTCCGACCGTTTGCAATCTATCTTTAAGAATGACCGCAAACAGTTTGAAGACAAGTGGAATGATTTGAAAATATTTATCAATTATGGTATGCTGACTCAAGAGGATTTTTACGAGAAAGCGCAGAAATTCGCCCTTTTCACCGATACGGATAGTAAACATTACACATTTGAAGAATACCAAACTTTGATTAAAGATAATCAGACAGACAAAGACGGAAATCTGATTTATTTATATGCTAATAATAAGGATGAACAATATAGTTATATAGAGGCAGCTACCAATAAAGGCTATGATGTTTTGTTGATGGATGGTCAATTAGATGTAGCTATGGTAAGCATGTTGGAACAAAAATTCGAGAAATCTCGTTTTACCCGTGTGGATAGTGATGTTGTTGACAATCTTATTGTAAAAGAAGATAGAAAAAGCGAAGTGTTGGAAGCAGGCAAACAAGATGCTATTACAATCGCCTTTAAGAGTCAATTACCTAAAATGGATAAGGTTGAATTCAACGTTATGACACAAGCGTTAGGAGAAAACACAGCTCCAGTAATGATTACCCAAAGTGAATATATGCGCCGTATGAAAGAAATGGCAAATATTCAGGCTGGAATGAGTTTTTATGGAGAAATGCCTGATATGTTCAACTTAATATTGAATTCAGATCATAAGTTAATAAAAGAAGTGCTTAATGAAGAAGAAAGTGCTTGCCAGGCAGAAGTTGCCCCAATACAGTCGGAAATGGATGCTGTCAATAAACAACGTAATGAGTTGAAAGATAAACAAAAAGGCAAAAAGGACGAAGATATCCCAACCTCTGAAAAAGACGAATTGAATGATTTGGATAAGAAATGGGATGATCTGAAAAGTAAAAAAGAAGCTATTTTTGTTGGTTATGCCAGCAATAATAAAGTGATTCGTCAACTTATTGATTTGGCTTTGTTGCAAAACAATATGTTGAAAGGTGAAGCTTTGAATAACTTCGTAAAGCGTAGTATCGAGCTGATTTAATATCGCCCCTTTATCCATTATATAACTTCAGGAAAGAGCATTTGACGTTAAAACACGTCGTAATGCTCTTTTTCGATTTAAAACGGTTGATAAAATATCGATTAATTGAAAAGTATTGTATATATTTGAACGTTTAAAAAGACAAAAGTTCAACTGTTTGATTTGGGTTATGAGAAAAATTCTTCTTGTGTTTATTACTTTATGGCTAATCGTACCAGCTATCTATGCCCAAAAAGTAGGTCTTGTATTAAGTGGAGGCGGTGCTAAAGGATTGACACACATTGGTATTATTCGTGCTCTGGAAGAAAATAATATCCCTATCGATTATATTGCAGGTACCTCCATGGGGGCCATAATCGGTTCTCTGTATGCTATGGGATATTCTCCTGATGACATGGTAGAACTTTTAAAGTCAGAAGACTTTAAAAGATGGTATTCCGGAGAAGTAGAAGAGAAATATGTATATCACTTTAAAAAGAATCTTCCTACTCCTGAGTTCTTCAATATTCGTTTCTCCTTTAGAGATTCTCTAAAAAGTTTGAAACCTCAATTCCTGCCCACTAGCGTTGTAAATCCAATTCAAATGAATCTGGTTTTCGTTGATCTGTACGCACGTGCCACTGCAGCATGTAAAGGTGATTTCGACAAACTCTTTGTTCCTTTTCGCTGTATTGCCTCCGACGTATACAATAAGAAGCAATTAATCATGAAAGAAGGCGATTTAGGAGATGCTGTCAGAGCATCAATGAGTTTTCCGTTCATGTTCAAGCCCATCGAGATTGATAACGTATTAGCCTATGATGGGGGAATTTATAATAATTTTCCGACAGATGTCATGAAGAACGATTTTCATCCGGATATTATTATCGGAAGTGTCGTTTCGGCTAATCCCACTAAACCTAAAGAAAATGATCTCATGAGCCAGATTGAAAATATGGTAATGCAGAAAACTGACTACTCTATTCCGGATTCAATGGGGATTTTGATGACATTTAAGTATGATAATGTTGGTCTTATGGATTTTCAACGTGTTGACGAATTACATGATATAGGTTATAATCGGACTATCAGTATGATGGATTCGATAAAAAGCCGCATACATCGACGCGTAAATCTTGATAATATACGTCTAAGAAGAATGGTCTACCGAAGTAATTATCCTGAATTACGATTCAAGAATATCATTATTGACGGTGCCAACACACAACAGCAAGCATACATAAAAAAAGAATTTCATAAATCAGATAACAAAGAATTCAGCTACGAAGACTTGAAACAAGGGTATTTCCGTCTACTTTCGGATAATATGATTTCCGAAATTATTCCACACGCTATCTATAATCCGGAAGATGATACTTACGATTTGCATCTGAAAGTCAAATTGGAAAATAATTTTGCCGTAAGATTAGGAGGTAATATATCCACATCTAATTCCAATCAGATTTATCTGGGGCTCAGTTATCAGGATTTAAATTACTATGCCAAGGAATTTGTTTTTGACGGCCAACTTGGAAAGGTATACAATAATGCCCAGTTTATGGCTAAAATAGACTTTTCTACTGCTATACCTACTTCATATCGCTTCATCGCATCTATCAGTACTTTCGACTATTTCAAGAAGGATAAACTTTTCTCCAGAAATGACAAACCGGCATTTAACCAAAAGGATGAACGATTCCTAAAGCTACAAGTAGGCCTGCCATTTCTTTCAAGCAAACGGGCAGAGTTTGGAATAGGGATTGCAAGGATAGAAGATAAATATTTTCAGAAAAGTGTAATAGACTTTGGAAACGATAAGTTTGATAAAAGTCGCTACGATTTGTTTGGTGGTTCTATCAGTTTTAACGGAAGCACATTAAACTCACGACAATACCCGACACGTGGTTATAGAGAAGCCCTCATTGCCCAAATTTTCATTGGAAGAGAGCGATTCTATCCGGGAGAAGGTGCTACTGGAAATAATAATAAGGAGCACCACTCCTGGTTGCAATTATCCTATATGAAAGAGAAATACCACAATATGAGTGAACATTGGGTGTTAGGGTGGTATTTGAAAGCATTATATGCCTCTAAGAATTTTTCAGAGAACTATACTGCAACAATGATGCAGGCTGGTGAATTTTCTCCCACACAGCATAGTAAGCTCACTTATAATGAAGCATTTCGTGCCAACCAGTTTGTTGGTGCCGGTATCCGGCCTATCTATCGTTTAAACCAGATGTTTCATCTTCGAGGAGAATTTTATGGTTTTATGCCCATTTATCCGATTGAAAGAAATTCATTGAATAAGGCATATTATGGAAAAGCCTTCTCTAAATTCGAATGTTTAGGAGAAATATCTGTTGTGTGTCAATTACCATTCGGAGACATCTCGGCATATGTAAATCATTATAGCTCACCGAAAAGAGAGTGGAATGTCGGACTGAGTATTGGTTGGCAACTATTCAATTACCGATTCATTGAATAAATTTTCTACAAAAAAGTCGTTGAAATGCTTGCTAATTCGGGAAAAGTACGTATCTTTGCACCCGTTAAAACGAAACAATGGTCGCGTAGCTCAACTGAATAGAGTAGCTGACTACGGATCAGCCGGT